>Ga0307510_10008392_pt1 | contig 12306 bp, 9 predicted proteins | sample 12_EM_MG_FD_207224 | JGI IMG/M metagenome (GOLD analysis project Ga0307510, IMG submission 207224) | Populus trichocarpa ectomycorrhiza microbial communities from riparian zone in the Pacific Northwest, United States - 12_EM | ecosystem: Host-associated > Plants > Roots > Unclassified | place...
TGCATGAATCTGTATAATATATATAATGCCTCTCAAAGTGCCCTCCCGGGACAAGAGCACGCCCAAGGCCAAGCCCGAGACCCAGAGAGCTCTGAAGTTCTGGGCCGAGTAATAACTGAAAACCACGCTTTTTCGACGCTGGAGGAGAGCCGCAATCCTTGCGCACCTATTCTGGGAAGTCAAACAAGGAGGGTACTTCTGGCCAGGGAAACGTAGAAAAAAAACAAGAGTAATAAGAGTGTGCATAAAATGTATAACAGCCGATGTATTGCTCACGTGGAGCAAGCCCACGCCCGAGACCACTGCGAAGATCATGGTCGTGGAGAAACTAGAATGTGCGTTTGTCCGGGGCAGGAGGAGTTCTATAATGGCCCCATACCGATCCAGAAGAGCCAATAAGGGAGCTTTCCGGCCGCTACTGTATAGCTCGTCGAGATTGACGTTGCCCTGTGCAAGCGGTAGCCTCACTATCTCCCTATTTCCATGAGAGGAAGCCTGCGCGTGTGGATCTTGATCATAGTGGTTTATCGTGCCAGGGTTGAGGTCGTCTAGTGTAATTAGTGATCTCACTACCCCCTCATCCCCCCGAGAAACCCACTGGACCATGACTTGACAATCGTTGTGTGACTCGCCGGGATTGGCATTCTCCCATGTGAATAGTGTTCTCACTATTCCCTCATAAACTAGAGCAGAAGCCCAGTTGAGAACATTTTGACCATCGTTGTGTGACTTGTCGAGGTTGAAATCGCCACTTGTAAGCAGTAGCCTCCCCACGTCTTTACTCCCTTGAGAAGCCCACCAGAGTGCTGTTTGGCCATAATTGTCCGCCTTATCGGGGTTGACATCGCCGCGCGCGAGTAGTAGTCTCACCACTTTCTCATACCCAAGAGAAGAAGCCCAGCTGAGAGCTGTTCGACCATCGTTATCTGGCTCGTCGGGGTTGACATCGCCCCGCGTGAGTAGTAGTCTCACTACTCCTTCATACCCAAGAGAAGAAGCCCAGCTGAGAGCTGTTCGGCCATCGTTATCTGGCTCGTCGGGAACAACGTCACCCCGTGTGAGCAGTAGTCCTACCACCTCCTCATTCCCCTGCCGAGCAGCCCACATGAGTGGCGTATGGCCGATACAATCTCTTTGATTAATATGACAGTTTTTCATCTCTATCAATGAAGTAACGACCTCAATAATTCCGAAGTACGATGCACAGTGTAGGCCTGTGAATAGGTAAGGAGTAGCCGAAGATGAACCGAAGCAGTTTATGCGGTTGAAGAGTAAGGTAGAAGATATATGGGTATCGTACAGATTTGAGAGCTCTAGAGCAAGCGATTTCACGCCACCTGAGAGTCCCTCCTTTGCGTGGATTCCCCAATACGAAGAAGAATACTCCAGAAAAGGCATGTCTGAGAGGTTAGGGTCCACATCGACCGGAAGCCCCTTCACCCACTCATAATGTAGATAGGCCAAGCACGCCTCCGCGAGTGTTTGATGGGCATTAGGTAGGATGTGATCTGCGAAAAGGTGCTCTTGAAGTGTGTAGTGGATTAGTCTCACTGTTGATGTCTCCTCGTCAACCACAACAAGCCCTAGGCATGACCCCAGCACTGTATCTAACGGCGGGATGTTCTCGCGGTCTAAATCCTTCGACGCCACTTCTATCGCGAGAGCATGTCGGAGTTCACTAATCCGCAACGGGCGCACCGAGTGGGATACCCATGCGAGCACCTCCATCCCAAGTCTTGATTGGCCCCCCTCTTGTTCCCTTATTCGCTGTATTGTTTCGCCGTACACGCTATCGAGGCTCACGCCAGTCCTCACCACCTCCCGCAACATTATCTTTCTCTTCGCTATAGTAGTCTGACCCAAGATTGCATAAATATTTAATGCAACGAGTAGAAACCTTTGCAGGATGTTAATAAGTATTCTAAATTTTCAATCGAGTTCCGCTTACTTACGTGCCAGAGGCCTTTTTCATGATTGCTTTGGTGATGTCATGTTTTAGGCTTTTTGTCATCAACTCCTGACCCCGGTCGTCATCCTCGTCCATCTTCTGGCTTAAGTACCTAGCGATATCGTCTTGATCAGCCACAATGTCTATATGGGCCCCTTTCATGAGATGCTTTTCAAGTTCCCCACGAATATGCGGCCTCCCCGTAAGAAACAGCCGCGTATTCGGCGCATCCTGAATAATTTGTCGCAGAGAGCGTAGAAATCCCGATCGATCCTGTGGGAGTAACTCGTCAAGTGCGTCGACGCAGATGTATACGCATTCAATGGAACTGATTACTTTGACAAATAGTCCTAACATGTCCGGCAATCGGAGACCCTGGCCACCTCCCTTCTTAGAGTCCTCAAAAGCACTTTGGATTTCGCTGGGAATCCTCGCTGCCGACCAAGTAACCTGCTCGAGCAGACACCCTATCATATTGACGGCTGATTGGTTCTCCCGCTCCTTGTAATCGCAATAGAGAGATAAAACGGCGATATTCTGTCCGCGAGCTTGCTCGCCTAGCGTGTCTATGACTAATGAACTAATTTCGTTACCTGTTAACGTCGTCCATGGTTTTTCTAGAATTCTTACGTACCTTATGAAGGTCTTACCAACCCCTGGACCCCCATAACATAGCAAGGTAGCATTCACCGAGCCGCCGCGGCTCCCGACCCATAACTCGAACTCATTCCTCTTCAGAAACCAATCCCCAATACCATCAACCCGGTGGTCCCTCACATATTTATGCCTTCTATGGGGTTCGAGTGGCGACAACCAGGACTTGATCCGGAAGGGCTCCTCATCCACTCCCAGATTGATGGTGGTATTAAAGCTACCAGATACGTTCCCAACGTTCGTATTCGAGTCGCCCCGAATACCATTGGTCATGTTACAGCCGATACGAGGATACCATATGCTATCCTGGTGAGGATCACGGCCACGACCTGACCTCCCGTACCCTGGTAATTTATCCATAGCGGATAAGGTTCGGTGATAGGTGAGATGATAGTTTGACTGTACGGTAGTTTATCAAAGAGACGTCTCATTCCTTCAGCAGAGCTGAGCGGGGACCGCCCCTTATTATCTAGTGTGGGTGGTTTTCCGCCAAGATTGGGCTTTCCTGGTGGTTGCGCTGTGTGAAGTTTGGAAACCGCCCTCTCAACCCTTCTTCGGCAAAAACGCGCCAAACTGGCTATGTACAAGTACTCGCATATGCTCGAGTACTCGAGTAACCAAGGCGTCAATGCATGCCGACCGCACACACTATTCGAGTACTTGTGCTCGGGGGTAAGCAAAAGTCGGGCACAATTGATGAAAAAAAGAAAAAAAAGTCGTGCGCAGTTCTAAAACGGGTCGTGTATTTGAGTGGAAACTATCACAAATTAGGAAATCTGTCAAGAGATCCCTCATGATCACATCAGGTGGGCGACAAAGTCGGGCTCACTCGGAAACCCACTCTTACAGGTCGTACCAATGTTGAAACGAATGGGGGTGTTGGATCAAAAATGATCAAAGGACTAGAACAGCGCTTTTTCGAACGGGGAGGTTATGATAGAACCCCTTCTAACAAAGATGGTAAACAAGGTAAACAATGACATTTGAAGGGAGTTGGGAGCAAAGAAACAAAGGAAAAACAAGCAAAATGTAGTAGCAGAGGAACAAATAAAATAGCACCAGTACTATTCCTCTTTCCCTGCGTCTGAGCAATAAATACTCACTCACACATACAAGCTGAAGGTGGCAGTTCCAATAAAAGTTCGCGTATTTTGGCTTACTAAGGCCTTAAAGAACCCCCCCCTCCTCTGGGAAGGGGGAGTCGGAAAATGTGGAAACTAAATATTCGAAACACGGTTGCTCAATTGGCCTGAGCACACTGAACGCTCCAATCAGAACCCCAGAAGCTGTTTCGTCATTTTCCGATTTTTTCTACCGGAGGCTGTACCGTAAGTTACAAGTACCTCCGTACCTGTACCCGAGTACAAGTGTACAAGTACATCGCCTAAGTTTTGTAGATTCCACGAGCGAGGTTTGCTGCCCTTACCCCCTGTGGACCATACAAAACTCAGCAGCTGTGCCTCCGCATTCCCCTCTGCACTCAGATGATAGCTAAGCAAAGGAATGTCGTTACCGCTAATGGGCGAGAACACCCTCCCTACTTGTATCACACTCTCAGATGGTCTGCAACACTCAATATCTGCCGGATCAACCACACCTTGTAAAGATACCATGCTTACTCCTGCGATTGGCTATCTTGGTTCCGTTACTACTATTCCTGCAGATCAAATCACCATAGTGTTAGCTTGGTAATTTAAAAATATTGAGGATGCCGGCTAATGAACTTCATCCGAAAAACACAGGCTAGACCATGTCAAGGTCATCCCGCAGCTTATCCCAAAGCTGAGTTGAGGATTATCTAATCGATTACACCTACGTGGGCTAGGGTTGGATTTTGGGTGGTTGAGGGCTATTCTGAGAGGCGGTTTATTTGTGGAATTCTACTCGTTCGGTACTTGTGATGCGGCTCTTGTGGCAGGTGTGTAGCGAAGCCGGTGTAAACCATGGTATATACAGCCGCGTTCGCAAAATTCTCATACCCCTCCTTGTACCTCTAGAACAATACCTATTTACAACAACAGGACAACAAGAAGCCTTCTGATAACTATTTTTCGGATATACCCCTAGGGGCATTGTAAACCCTTGTCACCATTTATTATGCCGAATAATCAAGGGAGATGGTTAGTAAAGCGTTTCTAATTACTCGAGGTACTCGGGAGGGTATGAGAACTTTGCGAACGCGGCTGTACTAACACAAGCACGTAATGTCGATGATTCCCCAGACTCCGGCCGTTATTTGATCGGAAGGGTAATTTCCGAAAAACAAGTCAAATAAATTCGCTTTTCAAGTTCGCTACTGTCGCTAAAGTGAGGTGGGAATGAAAAGCAAAAAAAGAGAAAAGTTGATGATTGATTAGGGAGGCAGTAGCCGTGTCCCCTTCCTGCTCATTTCACCCCTGAGACACCGCTCTATCATACTGATGCTACTGAATTCACTGTATCAAACATACACGATGTCAACTGAGTTGCCGTCCACTTCCCCATGAGTCCATTCACTTGCTTGAAAGTACTGAAAAGAAGAATACCGGCCAATTTGTCTACCTTTAGAATCACAAGAGACACGAGCCAACAATCGTCACTATCAATAAATCACGCCTGGGAAGAGAAACCATACGAGTCACGATCAATTCAACTCTCTTAAGCTAATTGGCAAACCTCTCACCCACGAAAAACCCGCAGAAAGGAAGAAAATATAAGCGAAAAAGAAATCCCAGCCTTATCCGGTTGCCCGACTATCTGGGCACAGGCGATCTTCCTCTTAATCCTCCTTCTTGTTGCCCACTCTCCTAAAGTTTTTTTCCCTTATCTCGTTGTCCGAAAAAACTCGCTGCGCTTGTCGTTGCCGTCGTTGTGATGAGGGCAAGAAAGAAAGTTCCCTCATAGAGCCTCTGCCCGCCCCCCTGTCAGCCAAGATTAAGCAACAGCCACCCCTGTAGTAAACGTGACACACCCCTGCAGACGCCCCGTCTACCACTGCATTCACCACAAGTCCAGAGTATAAATTAGTGATGCGATGAACTTATATAAAGGGAGTCTACCCGCACACTAAATGTTGCAAATCACCGGTGACCACTCTGCTCTCACGCATCTTTCTTCTGTACCTTTTCCTATCTTTTTAACACATTGTTACTAAGTTAGTAAATTTAATACAAATGCGTAAAAAGAGTGACCGGAAAAAAGCGAGTGATCCCCGGTGACCCACAATTCTAGGGTGCAGGGGGACTCCCGGTTACTGCGTGTAACTACGGGGGACCGCAGGACGGCTAGTATGAGACATTTCGCCCGGGGAAGGTGGGGCTCTAGTCCTGGGCAGTGAGTTGAAGGGCGAGTTTGGGAAAAGACCGAACGGGACGGCATAATGTCGTCAGTTGAGAACACTGTATTCACTGTTTCTCCCCAAATAAGAGCGCTATCAATAATCCGCAATACTCAATTAATAAACTTGAACTCCAAAAAACAGCCTACTCAACAAGTAATTATATTCAAGTCTTAAATGATACCTGTTATCAATAACCTTCCTCTCAAAACCCCAACGCACATTTTCACTGGAGGGGTTCTTGATAGTGTAGTAGCATGACACAGAATAATATAATACTTCTCAGCAGTGTCGTAATACCAAAGACCTCCGAAGGAGGGCTCTGAAAACTCATCTGAGCAATACCCTACGATTATAAGTTAAGAGACATATTTTCGGATCGATCATGATGTTTTTCTTTCGTTCCCTTGGGATCAGGATTTAAGCTAGTGGTGCTCTCGAGCACCCAGCTGTCCGGTCCACCCGTCTTTGGGGTAGGACGGGACGGACCACGGCTCACAGTCCGTCTTTTTAGGGGTGCTGGGACGGACTGCACCTGTGAAGGTGAGGACCAGACGGACTGTAGGGACTGTAGTCCAATATCTTGAGCCTCCGGTACTAGACCAAAATAAAATGAGGCACCTCCGAACTAATCATTTCAGTCATGAGACATCACTCATGCTATCCTACCTCGACTCCTGCTATCACCTACCATCCCTTACCACCCCGGCGGTCCTCCAAAGCCCCCGGCTGTTCCCTGCCGTCCTCGATCATTCCTCGCGATCCCACCCTATCCTGAACACAAATCTCTCACTCTGGAGGCCCGCCGTCTGGTCCCGTCCAGGGCTCTTGGCAGTCCCCCTGCAGGGCCCCGCTGGGCCCCCGGATGGTTGGGAACACGGCTCTTAATTATTGTTACATCCAATCTGCAAAAGAAAGACACTAATCGTAGAACGGAATTTCTCCCTCTACAAAGACCCTAACCGTGTCATATCTCCCCAGCGTGCTAATATCTGCGTCAAAGGAAACCTCCATCCTGCGGCGACTTCCGTGGAGTGACAGCAAGGTTTGAGGGTGTGGTTGCTCGGTATATATGCGCCTCACCAGAAGCGGATGGAGAAATAGATTCATACGGTAGTAATTTGGGTGGTAGCCCGACGCTACTGTGCTATTTAAATGGTAATATGAGTCATTAACAAGATAAAACAGAGGATGAAACGATTGGGAATCCAAGACAAACGAAAAAAGTTATCATACACGAAAGGGAGAATCTAGAATGGGAAGTTGAAACCACGATCAGCGAAACGCGAGAAAACATTTCATGGCAAAAATATGATAGCAGATACCGAACCACCGCTCTATTTCAACCACAAACAGAAACCTGAAATTCTTTACTCGGTCGCAGGATTAAATACCCGTGAGGATTCTGCTAATAGTACACATTCCTTACGCTACAAAGAGATCATAGATTCCACATCTAGGAGATTTTGAGGGAGATGAAAAAACAACAAGTCCGGGAGGAGAGGAAGGAGGAGGTAAAGGATGAGGAGGAAGCAAGGCCGCATCATAGGCTTCTGAGGTCCGAAGCTATAGAGGGCTGATAATGGGAGAATGGAGTATAGGTGTAGGCGTGATGCTGGGCTAGTAGATAGCTTGGGTGAAGAGTGGGAGTAGTCAATAACAATGTCCGTAACTTATTGACTTCAAACCACGGAGCGGCTGCTGGCTTCTGAGCTGGCGGCACATCGGCCAGTCGTCCATATCGCTATTCCAACACTTCAGAGCAGAGCTTATGACCGCATTTGGCTAGCCTACCGAGGTTGACAAACTACCGCCTCGATAGTGGATTCACTATTTCTTGGTTTCCGTTCGCAGCAGGCAGCGAGAAAGGAATTTTAGCTCTTTTGTATGGCCGGGCGGGGTCAATATCTTGCCGGTCTAAAAGTCGCTTCACCACTGACTCGTGCCCGTTAATTGCGGCCCACGAAAGTGGTGTATTGCCCTCATTGTCTGGCTTGTCGGGGTCAACATCTTGCCGGTCTAAAAGTTGCTTCACCACTAACTCGTGCCCTTCCGTCGCAGCCCAAGAAATTGGTGTATTGCCCTCATTGTCTGGCTTATCGGGGTCAACATCTTGCCGGTCTAAAAGTTGATTCACCACTAACTCGTGCCCTTCCGTCGCAGCCCAAGAAAGTGGTGATTGCCCTCATTGTCTGGCTTATCGGGGTCGACATCTTGCCGGTCTAAATTTGCTTCACCACTGACTCGTGCCCGTTAATTGCGGCCCACGAAAGTGGTGTCTTGCCCTCATTGTCTGGCTCGTCGGGGTTGACGTCTTGCCGGTCTAAAAGTTGCTTCACCACTGACTCATGCCCTTTCATCGCAGCCCAAGAAAGTGGTGTATTGCCCTCATTGTCTGGCTTATCGGGGTCGACATCTTGTCGGTCTAAAAGTTGCTTCACTACTGACTCATGCCCTTTCATCGCAGCCCACGAAAGTGGTGTCCTGATCTTATTGTCTGGCTTGTCGGGGTTGACGTCCTGCCGGTCTAAAAGCTGCTTCACTACTGACTCGTGCCCTTTCATCGCAGCCCACGAAAGTGGTGTCTTGCTCTTATTGTCTGGCTCGTCGGGGTTGACGTCTTGCCGGTCTAAAAACTGCTTCACTACTGACTCGTGCCCTTTCATCGCAGCCCAAGAAAGTGGTGTATTGCCCTCATTGTCTGGCTTATCGGGGTCGACATCTTGCCGGTCTAAAATTTGCTTCACCACTGACTCGTGCCCGTTAATTGCGGCCCACGAAAGTGGTGTCTTGCCCTCATTGTCGGGCTCGTCGGGGTTGACGTCTTGCCGGTCTAAAAGCTGCTTCACCACTGACTCGTGCCCTTTCATCGCAGCCCACAAAAGTGGTGCATTGCCCTCATTGTCTGGCTTGTCGGGGTCGACATCTTGCCGGTTTAAAAGTTGCTTCACCACTGCCTCGTGCCCTCTTAATGCAGCAAAAATAAGGGGTGTAACGCCGCTCCTGTTTTCTGGCTGGTTAGGGTGAACATCTCCTCGATCCAAAATTTGTTTCGTTATTGACTCATGCCCTAGAAATGCAGACCACCAGAGTGGCGTACAGCCATTGTTGTCCGGTTTTTTGGGGCAGACGGCCTTCAGTCCCAGTAACAACTCCACCGCCCCTTCATGTCCGCCCCTCACAGCCCACATAAGCGGCGTTATACCCGCAGAATCTCCCTGGTTGGCATCACAATCACTCACTCCTAACAAACGAGTCATAATATCGACAATCCCGAAAAAAGATGCAGAGTGTAGAGGAGCACTGACTTCCCGGGTATCACTCCCATTTAATATTTCCTCAAAAAGTGCATTTGCGGCTACGTGATTCTCGTACTGGTCCAAGAGCTCCATTGCAAGCAATAACGTGCGATCTGATATTTCCCTCTTTGCGTGTGCCCCAATACCGCGAACAATATCCGAGAAAGGGCAAGCTTGAAATTTCAGGTTGCGGCTTGGCCGGAAGGGCCTTGGCCTGGGTTGAATGCAGATAAGCCAAGCAAGTCTCCGCCATCGTCGAGTGGGCCCGCGGGAAAAGGTTCTGATCAGTGGAGAGGTACTCGCTGAGTGTGTGGTGAACCAGCCGGAAGGTTGAGGCTTCCTTATCTACTGCGACTAGTCCTTGGCAGCACGCAAGTAACGTCTCCGCCGCAGGGACATTGTCGTTATTGAAATGCGCAGATCCAATTTCTACGGCAAGTGCATGGCAGAGTTCGTCTACTCGTAATGGCCTTTCCGAATGACATACCCACATCAGTGTGGCCATGGCAAGCTTTGCTTTCTCCCCTCCCTGAGTTCCAATCCGTTCTAGTGTTGCTGCATAAGCATCTCCCAACCCTAACCCATCCCTCATTGCATTGAGCATATTTCGCCTCCGATATATTGTCGTTTCTCTCAGGATTGTTTCGACCTTGAGCGAAACGAGTAAGAATCTAGATTCTCACCCATGAGTATATGAGATACAAGGCTTACTATATCCGGCACTACTACGTACGTTTCCGAGATATCTCCAGGAATGATCTTCATGATATCGTTCTCCAAGAAACTATCCATCGTTTCGGGAGTGGCATCCTTCCTTAGTCTTGTGCGCAGATATGTGATTATATCGCCGTCCCTGGCCTTAATCTGTACACTTGTTGCTCTTCCACCCAATCCCCTCCCAACTACCACCCCGATATGTGGCCTCCCGGTTAAGAACACACGAACTTTGGGCGACCTCTCGAGAAATTTTTCCAACGCATCAAGAACCTCTAGTTGGTGCTCCGGAAGACACTCGTCAAGAGCGTCAACACATACAAACGTGCGTTGTGAAGCTGAGGCAGTCGTGAACATATTCACAAGATCAGGAAGTTGTAGCTTTCGGCCGCCAATCACCTTCTTCCGGCTTCGATATTTTTGCACGATTTCCCCAGGAATTTCTCCCAACCCAGTGAGAAGCTGTTTGACAAGAGAGCCGAGCATATTTGTTGGAGTCTGGGCTTCTCGGGAAGCAAAGTCGTAGTAAAAACAAGCGACCGCGATATCTTGCTCGACGGCCTGGTCACATATATAATCTACAACAACGGAGCTTCCATCGACACCTGTCAGCAATAATATCCCTTGTTTGTTCCTCATTGATCGTCTCTCGTACCAGATGTAGCTCTTGCCGACCCCCGGGTCCCCATAACAGAGTAAGGCCGCATGATCAGATTCGTCCTTCTCACTACCCTTATACCAGCTATTGAACTCTTTCGTTTCCAATAGCCAGTCCCCTATCCTATCGACCCGCTGGTTGCAAATATCGTGATGGCGCACATGGGGCTCTAGGGGGGACAACCAGGCCAGGATTTTGGACTCATCATCGGCAGCAGTAAGGATAATGTTATTCGAAACGCGGTTGAAAGAATTGACGTTCCCTATAAAAGATTGAGACATATTTCGCTTTTTCACCGGTTGAAATGTTGCCGGGGGCAATTTGTTGAAGATCTTTGGATCCGTTGCTGAAGTTCTAGTAAAGCGGGGCTGCCGGCTGTCTAATGGCTGCCTAATCCCACCCAAATTAAGCGCTCAGGAATTTGTGCAACCACCATCGGTGAATTCAGAGTTCCGCCCCGTCAAGTTTTCTGGATTATGTAACCTGAGAGCCTCACTACCCACCCGAACAGCCAAACTCTAATAAGAAACTTTGTAACTACTATGCTAACCACTGCTCATTTCCACAAACAAAACCCATGAATCAGCATCTATTCTGGTAGACTAGCGTAAAAACTCGAATAATTGGACGCCGTGCGGAGCGGTTGATTTAAGGTGTGTATTGCGAAGTGATCTTCTTGTCTAAGATAATATGAATTTCATTATTTCTTGGTACAAGTACTGAAACGTCCTTTTCGGGCTCCAAGAGAAGTAGGTATCGATCACGGTTGTATCACTTCTCTCCGTGGAAATGACAGTACAAACGGGAAAAGACACAAAGGGAAAACAAAAGAAACTGCCGGAGGGGCAATCACCGCTCACACAGCCGGAAGTAGATCAAAGTAGATAAAATCACGAAATTGCAGATGATGAAAGAAAACAAAGTCACAATAGCATTCAGAAAAGAACCTCTTTCCCTGAGGTTGACGTTGTTGTTCCCTCTCTCCTCTCTACCTAAATGCACCACCTTATAAACCTTCGCACCCCTGCTCTAACTACGTAATCTCAAGCTAGCCCCATCTCGTGCGCCCAAAGCGCCACTTATCTATACTAGGGTCTATCATGAAAAGATGGTACAGAGCCGGGGTGGTCACTCTCCGTTGTAAAGGCAACTTTGGAACGCTGGGGGAAGAATGTGTTCGGGCAATTTTACACTATAAATGGACACTTATTCCAGCACCAATATTAGAATAAAAAATAGGACAACTTCATAGAATGTTCAGAAAAGATGTAGACTATTTGACTTCTATTGAAACCTAAAATGATATAAATTATGGGAATAGTAGTAGGGAATAAAACTCTCCCTAAAACTGTGTCAGGATGGTTGTTTTTGGTGGGAAAACCAAGTCTTGGCGAGATCCAAAGGTTCAAATGCCTACTGCTCTTGAAGGGTTGGGAATTGAGTGGATGTTTTTATATAGGAATGGTGTCCTTACTATCGTCAGTAGTTCTATGGAGAGTCTTGACTTTTGTGAATTTTCTCTCATGTAATATCTTGGATTCAAAAGCTCTGATTTGGACAAAATTATGGTACACTCGGGGAAGCGCCGTACCACTGCCCTCCAACCTCTGATCCCTGCTCTGTACCATGAATTCATGGGAGACCCTTGTACACTGATATGAAAGCTATCTACTCGAGTACAAGGGTCAGGCAATAAAGAGTGGAACGGTGCCGGGGG
>Ga0307510_10008393_pt1 | contig 12305 bp, 15 predicted proteins | sample 12_EM_MG_FD_207224 | JGI IMG/M metagenome (GOLD analysis project Ga0307510, IMG submission 207224) | Populus trichocarpa ectomycorrhiza microbial communities from riparian zone in the Pacific Northwest, United States - 12_EM | ecosystem: Host-associated > Plants > Roots > Unclassified | place...
GACTTGTAAAGAAAGCGGCCGCACCGGATGAAGCACCAAACGCTCATTTGTATTAATAGAGTGTTGCCCTGTCCCCATTGACACGAACATTTCATGTACAAAAGTTGGTCGACACAATTCTTCGTACACAGAAAGGAACTCTTGTCCGCCACTCCCTACACTTCAAGAACTCGAGGTCGAATTTCTTCATCCGTCTGCTTTTCCCCATTCCACCCGTATCAACAGTAGCTGTCCCAGAGCCATCCCAAGTTCTCGAGGAGTTCGGAACGTCATCCGAGGCATCTATCTGCGGCTTGGTAGTGTTGCGTTGAGGACGAATAAATTTGACTTTGTTACTGAGCCGGGGAATAATCCCCAACTGAATACCGCTAATTAATGAACTCCATCCTGGTAGGGTTTGTCATGGGTACCCAGGTATGGGTGGTACGGGTACGGGTACGGGTCTAGCATGAGGCACCCGCCGCCGTGGCCATGGGTTGGGCGGGTTTCGTACAAGGAGTTCAACGTGACAAGGGGGGGGGGGGAAACCCTCAAAAATGGGGTTTCGGCGCGGCAAGGAGGCTTCCCTCGTTGAAAAGGAGATGCAACGTGACAAGGAGGGGTACACCTCTCTGTCACGTTGAAAATTTCGGGAGGGAGAACCCTCCTTGCTACATCGAAATGGGATGCAACGTGGCAGAGAGGGATTCCCCTGTCTGCCACGTCGAAGAGGGGATTTTGACGCAACAAGGACAGGTTCCGACCCTCCTCGTCATGTCTGCTGGGTCCTGGCAAAAGTTTTGTCATAGATTAGTACGATATAACATAAATATCATTAAAAAAACGTGCCAATCACCTGGGGGAGCACGACGGCCCACCCCTACCCTCATCATTCACTCTTCCGTGCACATGCCAGTGGTTATGTGGTGTGGTGTCTTCGTTGTCGCATCGCGTCGTCCTTGGGCTGACATGACCGTGGTAGAAGGTTGTGCTGATGTGACAGGTGTCCGTGGATACCCGTTCGTTGTACCCATACCATGAGCGCGGGTACGGGTGCGGGTGGGCCTCGAGTTATCCATGGACGGGCCCTACATCCTGGTAACCTGTTTTTCGGCACTATATCCAAAGCCAAGGGGTATCACTGGGAGAGGGTAGTTTTTCCTGTCTTCAGGAACGCGTAGTGTGCGCTGCAATCTGAGGTGCAAGTCGTTGAATCTACCGTCGTAATAAATGTGGACATTGTCTGTGTAACGTGAGGTCCCCTACAGGTGTGGGGGTCATCTAGATAAACCTATGTGTGGTTGTGTGGTTGATTAGCACTTCATGGATGATTCGTACAGATCAATGACCAACCTGTTGTAGAAGTCAATAAGCCTTTCATCCATGTTGATTTGTAATCCAGATGGTATGTTGTAGTTCGAAACGATAACTGGGAATGATGAACCTTGGGGGATCATAAGACTATACGTCGATTGCCAATCTACGCCGACTCTACAGTGTGGAATCCATTTTTGTGTATCCTAAGTCAAAGGAATGTTAAAAAGAACGACATGAATGTGGGTCTAACAAACCTTTCAGGTGAAGGTCATAAATCAACTTGTACAGCAGAAAATCTGGGCTACAAAGTCTTCCGAAAATGTCTTGTCGGACCCAGACTTTCGTAAATCGACAAAGATGAGGTGAACTTTTCCATTGGGTATATCCTGTCTGGTTTGCAGATGCTGGGAGATAAGGGAGAGTGTGTCGGAGGTGGGAATGATCTCGGTTTGACTCGCAACCTCGATGGTGTCAGTGGCGACGGGAGGTCCGAATCCTGATACTCGCTGAATTGGTGTTCTTGCGGTCGCGGGATGTGGACAAGAGTTCGTCCTCTTCAGGGTCTGTTGTCTCAGGATTCAGCGGAAGAGTAGATAGGCAATCATTAAAGGAACCGAATGGCTTGACTGTTTCATTTCCTGAAGGTGAAGCCGTTTAAATTACTTCCACCGTGGAAGAACTCTTGGTGGCATCCTTTCTGACTGGCGTTGTAGAGCTAGCATCGACGTAACTCTTGTCAATGATAGCGTCCATCCGTTCCAAGTCGATGCTGATGGCTGGTTGACGACTTCGAGCATTCTTGATCGTAGTTCTTCAACCTCTTGTCAGAGGATTTCCAGAGATATGGAATCCTCCATTCTACTAAACAGGGCTTGATGGGGATGGACGTATGAAAAAGAACCAAGGAACTTACAGCTTGTGCATCTGCAATACAAGCAAGATTGACTTTATATTTCTCCAAGTCGTCCCAAGCGCAGATATCTCGTTCATCCTTGACGTATACAAAGTGTATGCATTGCTCAATGAGCCATTGCGAAGCCTTGACTGAAGTTCACTGATTTTGGGCCAATCAGTTGAGCTGTGCAAAGACCAAGTAGAGTGCAGATATTCACGGTGTGGCATCATGGATGATCAATAGAGAACGGTGATGGGTCACATAGGTCGTCACACACAGGATGACAGACAACAGTACTAATAGTTTTCACGGAGGAACATGTCTGGATCTATGGTATCTATAAAGTAATGTGCTTTCTCACCATATTGTTCACTAACTGGGCACAGGAGAGCGCCACGAAGCAGGTACTCCATCCGAACTATAGATGAGGTGTTATCCTCATCCAGTACCCGGCACCCCTTCCATACAGTCCTGGGCTTCCACTTGCTACAAGTAAAACGATGAATGAGTGCAAGATCAAGAACCAGTCCAGATGGAAGCCAGCAGCGAATAAGACCCTTGAGACGGGCACAGGTGATGCCAGGGGCGTCATCATGAATTACCACACAATCGAAGCGGGACCGGCCATGAAAATTCGGATTGCAGCATAGGATATCCGTCATCTCTGTCCAGTCAACTTTTGACTGGTATTTGAGAGAGACATATTTATACCGTTGAACCTAATACTGAATAAATAATTTACTCTTGTCAATTTTGAGGAGACTCACATATATATCATCCTCGTACCGCATTGCCTCCAGCCGCATGTGGTATGCAACAAAATCTCTTACCCTTTCATCCAGGCCTCTGTATTCTTCTTGCTCTCTTCCAAGCTCAGCAGACAAAACACGAAGATTTGACCTCTTCCCTTCGCGAGATCCAAGTTGCCAATGTTGCGAGTCCAAAAGATGCCTATCAACCGTTTCACACGGCTCGTCGGTATCTGGAGCATCTGAATGTAGTTGTGCGAGTCTATCATTGTCGATTGCCATTCTTATATGAGCAATGGCTTCCTGCTTCTCGTCGATTACGGACATCTAGGCAACGTCAGTTTAAATTTGGTATGTCCCCAACATAGAAAACTTACTTGATGCTCCGCATTCTTCATATTGGTTTGTTCGAAGGCTTGGGCTGCTTCCTGTTGAACTCCTTCACCTGTCCGAGTAGTTAAATTATCTGTTGTGCCTTTCTCCTGGATATCTTGAAACACATGTGACGAAGCGTGTTGTTTCAGGAAATCAAAACTCTTCCCATATTCGTGCCCGACTTTCTGTCAGAATTAGATAAGAACTGAAGACCATAACTTGGACATGCAAGGCAACTTACAGCACAGTACTTTTGATAGTCCTGGAGTGCAATCCGCAGGTGCTCCAGACGACTCTGTGTCATGCACGTCAGGCCAACAAGGATTCGATATGAAAGATAGGCCCGAATACAGTGCACAAGAGCCGAATTTTTCGGGAGAAAATCTACGATACATGGGACAATACACTGAAGTATGGTTAGCATGAATTAGAAGCTTGAATATCAATGTTTTGGCACCTTCAATATGTCATAAAACGCATTTCCATCTGTGAACTTTGTTGTTGTAACACTATTGAAGTGCTTGAGGCCACTCCAGCGAGGAAATTTCGCCATCCTGGTAAGTGTTGGTGGTCAGATCAACATACAAGTGTATCAACAAATCGTATGCACCTTTGTGTAACTTTGCCTCGGGCACCAGCATCCTCCAGTACCGAATTAAGTAAAAGAACCCACAAGTGTTTGCCCCACTTGCCTAAATCGTCAGAGTGTAGGGTATCATACGAAATCGCTTTATATGGATCGGAAAACCGGAAGTCCCATAGGAAGTGCTACAATTAATGTGAGCAAGACACATGCAACCAGTAATTGTACATACAGAAATGTCATGGAGACCATGCTTTACAAGGATACGTTGCTTTTCGCTCTTTGTTGTGGCGGTTGAGACTTGCTTGAGTGCAGCTTGCATGTTGTTTGAAGTGCGCAATTTGAATTTCCCAAAAATGTCATGCAACTCGGAGTGCGATACGAGGCATTTAGGGCATGGATGGGTTGCTCCAGCAGCGCGACACCCACAGAAGTACGCACCCTCCTCGGCATCCTGCGATACAATCAGAATATCTGGGTACAGAATTCGATTAATGTTGTCGGCACAGCGATGGGTGTCACCATTATGCGAACGGCGCTTCACTGATTTGAATACAATGCCCAGAACTTTCTGATAGATGTCCCGCTTGAAATGAGCGAATTCTTCTGTTTCGGCAGATGAGCGACTTGAGGGATCTGAATGATCAACGACCTGCATGATGGGTTTTGTTAGACTAAATGAGCTGTGAAGTTGCTAAAAGGCTCACCATAGGCATGTATCCCACAAGGATTCCACCTCCATTTCCAGATGCGTTTCTAATTTGGCGTGGAAGCCATGCTGGACGTAAGACCATCGGATACTTGGATACGCGTCGAGTAACAAGGCCTTTATCCAGCCAGAAATGGAGAGGGAGGTAGCAGTGTGGCATACCGTCTGACGCAGGACTCGGAAGTTCCGACTTACAAGACAAATGTTAGTTACGAGGCAACGAAATTGATGAGTTACAGACGGAAAACTCACATCTATTTCCCACCAGGTGTCTGCTGTATTAGGCTCATCGTAGATGCGCTCCTCGTGATCGCCACAGCAATAATACTTCCGGACTGAATTCCACATGTGTAGAGGGGCCAATGATTCATCTTGCACAAGCGAAAGAATCCACTCCCAAGGATCTCGGTATTCGAAGGTGAAGGAATGAGATTCTCCATGCAAAGTGCTAGAGACTGTGGCACTTGTAAACTGTTCGGTAAATTTGATCATGCTACATCAACTCATATCTGGCATGTAGTACGCACTTGGACGGTATATCTCCGGGCCTTCGCAAGGACCTTTTCCATGTCATTGTGGTTCTTGATTGACAGTCTGCTATTGACCGCCCATGTGGAGTTGAGGCCAGCTAACTGCTTGTTAACGAGCGCCTTCGATAGTAGTCCCTGTATCGCAGTTTCGGTATACTCAAAGTCGGCAAGAGTCTCGAAGGGGGCCCAAGGCTGGGGTTCACGCTGAGGCTGAAAGACAGGATTCGAGGCTCCGACAGAACAAGGCGAAATCAATGGAATGACTTTTGGAGTCGGATCGAGGGAATGAGAATGTGGAATGATTTTAAGGAACTCTTCCGGAAGACGAGGTCCTTCAGCTACTGCTTAGGGTCAACGATTTGTAGCTTAAATTCCTCGATTTACTCACTCGGATTGGGTTCCTCCACGCAAGCGTTCTGGGGAGCATTTGATGAATTTGCAACTACAGTAGGGTCGTCATCCAGCTCCATCATGCTTGACCCTCCCACAAATCCATCACAGTCTATAGCACCTACTAGCTGAGCCTGATCCTGAGATTCTAGTGTCCTTGGCGATGTTGCACGGAAATGTTGCTGTCGATCCTCATTACGGATGATCCATTGTGCTTTACAAGCAGCTTGATGCCGATGAAAAAAATGTGCGCTTCGATGAGCTTTGCAATAGCGACATTTCCGATAGAGTTGGTCGATCCCAGCTTTCAGTGGCTTTTGTCTTTTTCGTGACATGAGGTAGCAAAGGGCAACTGTGATTGGATTGCTGCTCAACAGTTGCAACGGGTACGGCGTCCGAGAACCGCGATCAACCAAACCATCCCACGTCATCACAGTGGCACTCCGCGTCGCCGTCTCCCCTGTCACTGTAGTATCAAGTTCTGCCATTGATAATCCTGTGCTCATCTAAGAATTACCCAACGAGAACTTGAACTGCTGCCTAGATGACGACCTTTGAACACTTTCACATGCCCTGTTAAGGTCTGATTAACAATAATCGAGAACTAGCTCTTTCAGCCTCTCTGCCACGGTAGCGCTTATTACTGGCACGGTACTCCCTGCACTCGGTTTATCAAACGCCTGTCGATGTGTGTTTCTCTTGCCCTTGTCCATGAATGTTGACATCTCTTTAGCTTTCTCTATCGAGGTCACAGGTTCTCCAAGCTCTTGCACTCATTTCCGGCTCCAAAAGAAGGCCATGTCACGTCGTTCATCTACTTACACGCTGAAGAATGCCCCGAAGCCTTCTCCACGGTGTTCATGGACTCCGTTGGTGACTCAGCTGCAAGGGTCCATTCTCAACCTGCATCGCGAGGTGGAAGGCTTCTCCTTCAGCAGCCTCAGACCACTCAGACCATGCTCTCGGCGTTCATGACACTGTTGTCAACATTTGTGACAAGACCTGTTTTGCCTCTGCCTGCACCATCAGAGTTTCCGGTGCCTCCCTCTGGTGTCAGTAGGCCCTTGTCGCCCATCTCTTGTCAACCTGCCCCAAGTTCTCATACGGACGACTGGCTTCCTTTGAAGCTGCCTCCTTTTCTTTACTTTGGTTGCTTCGGCATTGCCTGGATCTAGTGGCTACACAGAAAGCCCCAGCTACAGTTGGTTTTGTGTCAGTTTTTCATCACCAAGACCCTTCCTGACCAGATCACGCTCTTGTGAATTTTCACATTATATAAAGCTACTAAGAACCCAGGCCTTCTGTCGAAATGGGTACCGGAACCTTACGAATGGGGGAATGTCTCTCCTCAGGCTCAGAATCGTCATTGACAACAGGGTTGTCAAATTCTTGGTTAGCGTGGCTGGAGCGCGATGTGATGGATAAGATCAGCCTAGTACTTACTGGTGCAATAAAGATATAGGTTTTCTGATAATTTAAACAACATGTTACCGTTTTGTTAAATAGCGAACCGTCACGGTGTTTGGCAAAATCTATGCCAAGTTGAAATAGATTTCACCTTGACTCATGTGCGTATGCTGTGACGATATTAATAAACTGGGACGCTAATACAACATTTGATCTCAACTCTCCACCTGGTCTCTACTACGTCTTAGCAACATCAGAAAAAGTCCAACGGAAGGCATGGAAACGAGTTTTCGCTTCCATTTTACACTCCTAACACGCACTCACAGGTGGTGAAGAATCAAGATTCAAGATGGAGCCACGGGAACCGATTATTGCTCCACCCTGGCGGTGTATATCTTGAGTCTGGTGGGTCAATTTCATTCTTGTCGCCTCTTCTACACCATGCCATCGCCCTCTTCTGGAAGGCGGTTACAATCGGAATCTCTGATTGACAACGAGAACTCGCCACCGCTAGATGTCAGTACCAATCCTGCCGACTTAGTCAAGGTATTAGTGTCAAGTGTTTATATATTGACTATTTCATTATGACCATGTTTCCAGATTGCGCGCAAATATGAACTCGAGAAGAACAATATCGAAGCTGAATTGAAGGCCCTCCGTCGGAAGCTTGGTGATGTTACCAATGACGAAGATATCACTTCCACTAGATCGAAACGTCCAAGAATTCGTAGTCGCTCACCATCCCCTGGCTCTGCGAATGAAGATATGGAGCAGGGTGAGCCGGCTAATCGGCTTAGTAACGATACATTTGTCTATCAGGCCGGCCACAAATTTTTCCTTATCTGTGGTCCATGGGTTCATCTCGGCGAAGCCATATTCGACAGTGAATTCAACGAAGCTTACAGTGCAGCTGAAAGGTTTGAAAACGAGAACAGCAAAGCGCAAGGCCAATTGCAAGAAATTTGGGGCCTTCTCCAAGGGAAGTTCGAACGTGAGGTGCTTCAACAGAAGTGGGTATGTAAAATGGTGTGTTATTTCTTCTTCGCTAAGAATTGTCTACTAAAATACATCATGATCCAGTTTATGAAAGGACTCAAGGCCGAACGTTATAACACCGCCTCACGCATCCGTAACCATTGTGCGGCTATTCTGGGAGTCCGTGAAGTCGACCTCATGAACGCTGAGCTTCGTAAGACTAAATTTCGCGACCGGATTGGCTGGATCAAAGATGACAATGGAAGTGGCTCGTACTCGGCTGTTGACGTCGAAATCCTTCACAAGAACTATGGAGGAGAGTACTCTCTTTCTTCAATATTTCTTAACCCGATTCTCATGGGTGTAAGTGTCTTGTGCATTCAATCTTTCAAATACTCATCACCTATTTGAACAGCTCTACATCGCACTTATCCGTGGCCCAAAAGCGGGAAAGAGTTTTGTGGCTGGATCCGCATATCAACCTCATACCGAGACTATGGCTCAAATCCATGGGATTCGAAACATCACATTAGGTGCCATTGCGATGGTCAGCATTTTAGTGAGCTCTTTACTACCCTATTCTGGAATGTGTGGCTGAGATAAGAATTTAGGCTCGCTGGGCTTTATCAAGCGACGAAAGTCTCCAGCCAGTTGGAACGAGCACTGGAATCCACTACTTCGACAACTATGAAGAATATCTGAGGATCCTTGAGACAGGTCTCCGCTTAAAGAAAAAGAGTGTGCGCAATGTCGTCCGGGAATGGGACTCAAAGATTTTTCCTAATACGGAATCAAGTTTAGTCATTGCAAGCACGTCGACAGATGATAGAGGAGTGCAGAGAGCGATGGACGCATTGGAAGCCGACTCCGAGGAGGAGGATGAGGGTACCGAACCCGGCGAACCGTTTGATGTGTAATACATAACTCTGTAATTATATAGTCCATTTCAATGTTGGACCACAAATTGTACTGCAAACCTTCGTTGTCGATAATAAATGCATTTGAATCACAGTATCTGGCAATAGCATACAACGATTACAGTGCTTGATTCAAAATGATACAATAGACTACAACATAATAACGAATACACTCGTGTTTGTTCTGCAGTCAAAGTACAAGGAGAATGAGATGGCGAAGATAGCAAAATTACAACAAAACAAATTTCTTTCAAAACTCGACAAAAAATCGACCAAATTTCGAAACCTGGACCTTGAGAGCATCTTGGGCAACAATACCAAAACTCTCGTTATAAAAAATCATCATTTCAAGAACATTGTAGAGGCTGTAGCTTGCAACATAGGGATCAAAGTCGGGAGGTACTTCACCAATTTCGGCTTCTTCAACATCGGGATGCGCAGGGCCATTCAACATAGCTCGTCGGTCCACCTGGTCCAAGGCAGCGAGAAAGGGGGTGATAAGGTCGCGACCACTTCCTGAAACCTGGAAGTGAGGTTAGCAATTAAACAAAGTAGTGTCACTAAGGTGTACCGTTTTTTGAAGTGGTTCCAACACATTGGGCGTTTGAAGCCTTGCGTTGCGATTTATGATCCTTAGGTTGGCTGTGTGAGCCTGCCCGACCTGCAAAGTTTGGTCCATTGTCTTGACAAGCGCGTTAAGTTCCGCCAAACCCTCCTCCATACCCCCCTCCATACCCTCCATGCGCTCATCTATGTCCCGAATACGACGGTTTATACCCTGAAGATGATTGTTGATTTGCTGCAAAGTTTGGGCGATATTCTGTGGTGAGTACTCAACCGCAGCATCTAGATATGTGTATGAGCCAGTAAAATAAGAAATAAATATGGAATTATTACAGGTTGAGTCAAGAGTGGTTGCTCTTGCATGAGCACTGATAACCATTCGCTCGGTGAGTAGGGGATGGTTCCCAGTGTCTATAATGCAATAATCAGTGGTATATCATACATAAGTAAACACTACCTTACCGTGAATACCTTTCAAAGCCTCGGCTGATGCTTTGGCATTTTTTACTTGTGCGTAGTCAAGCGGCTGGCCAGACTGAACCGTACGGTTCAAATCAAGGAGTCCCAGAATTGGCGCTGGTATTCCCGGGTTTTTTTGGGAAACACTGGGGATATCAAAAGGAAACGTGGGAGCCTGAGGGGGCTGAGGAGCCTGAGGAGCATTCATGGCTAAAAGGGCTGTATGGGAACCAGCGCGAAGTTGTATGTCATTTAAGCAAGTTGAACGGAGTGAAGTAAACAAGAACAATCAACTGGTTATCAACCTGACGGTCAACCATTTGACAGTAAGTCGGCAATCGGATCCTCTACTGACGACAAGGGAAGGTGGTGTGTTCTTTAACTGCTTAGATTGTACTTCAAATGACGAACACTGCAGATAAGGTAATAATCAGACTCTGTAACTGGCGACCGCACGCAACTGAGGAGTCTGCAACTCACTGGATCTGAATGATTCAGACAATAAACCATGTCCTCGACGCTCGTGTGTACCCTGTTATCTGTAAGTGACGACATTGACACAAGTGACAACGCAACGGCAACATCGTTATCGCCTCTCCACCACTTCATTTAATGGAGTGCGAATTTTGGAGAGTTGATGGTGACGGAGAGGTTAACATTAAAAGGTGTGGATCTTTCTAGCATATAATACAAGCCCCGTGAATGCTTCATATTTTACAGGAACGGTTGACACATGACATTTGTGGATTTGAAGATTTCCTCTGATGTAATTCCTCTTCAAACGTAGTGCTGCAAAGGAAAGCCCACACCGAAATTCTGGCGACCAATGATCCTACTAGCCACACGTTCGTTGAGCAGCTTCTCCTGGACTACACCTCCCATCAGGAGGGTTTTATTTTGTGTTGAATGTTGATTTGGTGTCAAAAGTGAGCGTTTGCGATGCTCTCAGTTTTTGTTTTTAGAAGGGTGCTTTTTGCCAGAATAGAAAACCGTTGGGTTGCAGTACAATCTGTTCAGTGTTCCGCGATGCAGCCGCCCAAAAACACGTGGTCTTCACAGCCTATCTTGTTGGGCCACGCACTGCTCCAACATCAACATGCTGGGGTCCTCCCTTCGTCGACTGAACGGCCTCTTGATGTCCTTCCTCTGCAAGCTCCACTCAACGCGACAAGCATGCCCGAAGCCTGGGTCAGAGGTGCCATTCTTATCCAGATGAACCCTCATTCGCGGTCATTCTGGTGTCCGGTGGGATCTTATCGAGAAGATGAACCAACTCCTTCGTGCTAATCACGCCTTTCGTGGAACTACATCTTCATCTGGAGGTATGTTGCCCTTTCTACCTCTCTTATGTCGTGTCATTTATGATCTGTTCGTGCCTAGATCTCTCTCCGTTGTCTTACATTGCAGGCACGCTTGTTGGTAACCCGTCAGGGTGTTCGATGGGCCGGCTGCCTTTGGATGCCGGAAGGTTGTCTCGTCTCGGAAGGCACTTGAAGATCATGGCATTGAGCCAATCCCCCTTGCTTCGAAGGAGCACCTTGGTATCCTCAACGGTACCACCTTCTCTGCTGCGGTTGCATCATTGGCCCTGCACGAAGCCGTCCAGCTGGCCTTCCTGACTCAAATTTGTACTGCTATGGGTACTGAAGCTCTAGCCGGTACTCGTTCCTCGTTTGATCCCTTCATCAGCAACGGTGCGCTTCCTCGCCCTGGTCAGATTGAAGTTCCTAGGAACTTGTGGAATCTCCTAGATGGTAGCACCTTTGCCCAGACCCGCGAAGAAGAGGTCACAATTGATCAAGATGAAGGCGTCCTGCGCCAAGACCCCTATCCCCTCAGGACCGCACCGCAAATTATTGGTCTGCAGATCCTTCACTCGCTCAAGACCATAACGACTGAGTGCAATTCAAGTCAGCTTTTTTGTTTTGTTTTGTTTTGCATCGTCCTAATGTGGTCTCATTCAGCCACTGACAACCCTCTCGTCGATGGTGAAACCGGAAAGGTCCACCACTTTCGCCCCACTCTTCGCAGCCCCACTGGATACATAGGTGTTTGAAATTATGGCCCATCATGATGTTGCCGCTGCCAACCCGGAACGGTCTCCCGTCTTTGAGCTCATTGACAGCACCGTCCTACATTATACAGTCGTAACTGTATTTCAATTATTTCATTGCCGTTACTACATATTGTACTGAGAGAACCAGTAATCCACATTGATTAGAAACCACACACTGGTAAAACCATGTAGCATTCGCTAGTCTGATATGTCCTGATAGCTCACTAGTACCTATGCTACAAGAGGTGACCGTCATTGATGCAAACATGATGGAGAATTCCTTCATACTTACAAGAGCTGATGGTCATTGGTGCTAACATATTGGACAGCTCCTTCATACGTACAAGAGCTGACCAAGACTGATGGTAGGTTATACATTATTTCTGCGGTCCCAGGGTAA
>Ga0307510_10008396_pt1 | contig 12303 bp, 13 predicted proteins | sample 12_EM_MG_FD_207224 | JGI IMG/M metagenome (GOLD analysis project Ga0307510, IMG submission 207224) | Populus trichocarpa ectomycorrhiza microbial communities from riparian zone in the Pacific Northwest, United States - 12_EM | ecosystem: Host-associated > Plants > Roots > Unclassified | place...
ACGGATGGTGTTTCTGTCTCCCATGGCGCTCGTGCTTCTCGCATGGGTGTTTTCCGTGGACATTCAGCAGTTCACTCTCCACGCGCGGGAGTACTAGATATATGACGCCTATACTCGATCTGTGTTCTTCGGTCGGCACTCATGAATTGTACAGTGTACGTTCCGTTCCCCCATTGAATCGTACATATGGAGTCAGCACTTGTACATAGGTTTACGTTGGGAACCGTAGGTCACAGAGCATGTACTCCGAGTGGTACAAATGAGGCTCCTGGTTACCGACGCCTCCGTCTGAACCATCAGGTGACGCAACTTGTCGATGAGGGCAGTGCCGAAAAATGTAAGTGAACATGAGGAAACTGCGAAGGGTATCATGGCCTTCACGTCATGAGTTTCGGGAACGTACATGAGGGGATGAGAATACAGCCTCGGACTGGGGCTCGGACATCGCGGGGAACTGAACCTCGTGCCAAAGTCTCGCGCCGCCTCAGCCGTTCTAAATCGGGTTAGGAACAGGCCCGCAAACAGGCACACTGCTTGGTCACGCAGTGCAGCACATCTCAACGGTAGCTGCGGAAAGCCTTCTACGACAATGCAGACATTTGTACAACGTTCCTTTCGATTTGCTAATTATTGCGGTGGCTGCTTTGTGTAGGAGAGTATAGAAGTGGCTTGCCTGTTCAGTTGTGAGCGGAATCAATCAAGTTTTATTCTCTCTCCGCTGCTCTCATTTGTTTCCGGGTTCTTATTTCCTCTTAGAAGCGCCCACATCATGTGGCCTTGATACCCGACACATTTCAGAGGGGCGCCCGGTGCGGACACATCGCCCCATGAAGCGGTGACTTGTAAGTTGATTGAACCATGCCATGATGCCACTGGCAGTGTAACTCTCAGTTTCATTACCCCCAATGGGCACTCTCGAGTCTGATCCTTCTGTGGTATACTATGCTATCCCCGGGGATACGTTGTACTGCAATTCTATGGCACTTCGATCGTTCATGCGCGGTGGCTCAGTCGAAGTTGATTGTTTTCTCCTCGGTTTATTTCCCCGCTGAGCGTTTCCGGTAGTTTGACACTCTACTATTACTAACTTCATACCCGGACACCTGAACCTATAAAATAGGGCAAGTAACTCCCTGATCTCAACCCAGAACTTCTTCACTCCCCTTTTCAAACCTTTTCCTTCGATACCTGAGCACTCTTAGCCATGATTTCCCAAATATTTCTTTCTCTTCTCCTAGTCACGTCGACCTTCGCCGCACCGTTGGACAGAAAGGATACTTGTAGTGTCCCTGTCTCGGCTCTCAATCTACAGCCCCCATTCACTCAACTCTACTCCCCGCCTCGCTCTGTCGTTTTGGGAGTCGGCGTGCAGAACTACACCTGTGATTCCTCAGGGAAATATTCGTGAGCCCAACTTGACTGTAGTTTTGCGCGCAACTATTAAAGTTGGTTGGATAGTTCTGCTGGTGCCATTGCCGGCTTGATCGACCTCGCTTGCCTTTATGGCACAGCAGATTTTGGGGAAAGTCAGGACAAAGTCTACAATGCTTGGGAGGGGTACAATGGCCTCGACACATGGGACCTGATATATGAGCTCCTCTACGATTCCGACATCCCCCTTGTTGGCACCCATTACTTCATCAATTACAACGATACCATCCTCCCCAAGTTTGACTTCACCTCTTATGGGCCGACTGCGGGAAACACAGATGCATTCGTTGTTGGAACCAAAGTTGCAGGTATCCCTGCGCCTTCTAGTGCGAGTGATATCGATTGGATAGAGCTCAATGCGGTGTCGGGTAAGTATGCAGACAAGGTATATCGTATAGGGACGAGGGGAGGCCAGCCACCTTCCAGCGTGAGTCCCATTCGTTTCTACTTTGACTTCCATGTTCAATCGTGTGATCTCCTTCGTAGTGCACCCCAGGATCAGATCCGATCTCCGTCAAGTATGCTGCACAATACTGTAAGTGCACATGGCCTAAAGATTTTATCATGGCCGTTATTGACTTCGTGTATATAGGGTTTGAAGGTGGTTCGATCTGAAGTCGCAAAATGCACTATGCGCCATGTCGAAGCTGTTGGAACGAACAATTGAGTCCGCGCAGCTCGTTCGTGTGGAGAAACCAATATTAATAAATCTTCGCTTCATTTTCTGTCTTATTTACATTAGTTAGTATAGTTTGAGCCTACGGACAACAGGACAATGCGGACATTTGAATTCCACTTGACTCCCACCTTCTGCTTTAAGTTGGTTCGTGTGAGCCCTTGAGAATACTTACTTTCGTTACCATTTTTTGGCTTGGGAGCTTGACTAGCATCTTGTCGTTTCCGTCCCTAGCGGGCCCCATATATCTCGACTGTTGGGCTGTTTCTATTACTCAGTGCCATGAGCGAGAGTGGATTTTTTACCGTGAGTTCATGTGAGCACTTATCTCGACATGGGTGAGTGTGCCAGTCGGGAAACCCGGGCGGAACGGGCCTGAGTGGGCCTATTCACCGACCCTACATGTCCCCATCAGTCCAGGAGGGCACTGTTGCAAAGGACCTGTACAATGGTGAAATCGGACTACACTTCAGAGTTTTTTGAGAATGCCCAGCGAGCCAGCGGAGAAGCATCAGGACGTGGTTGGTGATGATGATGCCCATGAGGAACTCGAGGGCCTATGAGAATGCTCGCAATGGGAGGATAGTGCCGCATTTAAGGTTCGCTGTTCCCCGGATGCTGTAAGGTGCTGGGTCGGAGTGACCTAGTGGTGCGTCCGAACGCAGTTCTTGAGGAGAGGCCGCGATCGCGAGAGAAGCTTGAGCGGTGTAAGGTGTAGGTGGTGGTGAGAGGTGCGGAACGGTGCAGGCAGACTTGCAGCGGTGGCGAGGTGCAGAGCGGTCGGCGATGGCGAGGCGTAAGGCGGTCGGCTTAAAGAGAAGAGAAATGGCGTGCGAGACACAAAAGAACCACAGGACCGGGGAGACGAGTGACGGCTCGGCGGGCTCGGTTCTTCGTCAAACGGTCGGGCGAGGGGCTGAAGCACTCAAAGATAAAGAAGAGGGAGAAAGTGGGCCACAGACGCCTGCTCTTGGTAAGGCCAGGCGCAGGAGTTTTTATACGCGAGTCCGAGGTAGAAAAAGACAAGTACTCTACATGCAAGATGGGTTAAAGGGGGGGAAAGATAGAAAGACGGTCGTGAAGACGGTCCTGCCGGCGACAGACCTGCACGGCGACGTTGAAGAGCAGCGGGGTCCGTTTACTGAATCGTAGTAAGGTGCGCAACAGCGAGCGTGTAGACGACGAGGTGAGGGTAAAGCAGCGATGTTCAATGGCCAAAAGGCTATGCTCAAAGAGAAAACTGTAGAATGGAGAGCAGATAATCGAAGGCAAAGGGATAGAGACGAACGAAGAGAGACCTGAATGATTCTATATACAGTGAAACCCCTTCCTAGGAGCGACGTTGTCCAGACCGAGGCCCGACTTGCGAGGGGCCGTGAGCGACGTGGCCTACTTGGAGCAGAGGGCTTCTTCGAGGCAACGCATGCTTGACGTCGGCCAATGAGATTTGGGCAATCTGCACTGGCAGGACTTCAGCCATAAGGATTGGGGCGCGACAAGCAGGGTAAATCGGTCGTGAAGGGGAAAGGGTTGATCATGTGGAAACGAGGGTGGAAGATATAGGGTTGGAGGTGAAGCATGCAAGACGAAGAGGGTGAGAGTGTTTTCCGCTGTAATTTCACCGTCCATTCTGGACCCATGACTCTCCTCGCACCCTCCAACCCTTCGTCTTCCACCCTCATTGCTACACAATCGACACTTTTCTCGCACGTGAGAGTTCCTTTCGCTACCCATGAGTAACGTCGAGTCATCGTACTTATCTGCTTGACTCTTAACACATGATGGCGATGCGACGTAAATGAATTAGCTACAGCCAGTTATGAAAAAGGCAAGCTCACGAGTATGAAATGTGGATGACAACACAGCTGGCATAGGCGCAAGACCATCACCAGCACTGCAGAATGACTGCAGGACAATAACAATCCGTTATGCGGGTGAGGGGAGTAGGAAGCCGTACGGGCTCGTCCTTTCGCGGATAAATCTATTGACCTGAATCTTCGCTTGCTTCCAAAATCCCTAACTCAGTGGTTGGAGGAAAGGTTAGGGGTAGAATTATCTGGTGCCTATGGGGGGCGTGGTTGCTAGGGCGTCGATATGAGGGGTGCTGGGGAGATCAGCTGTAAGAGAGAGTACGTTGACGCGGTAAGGGCGGGCGACGAGGGGGCCCAGGGGGGAGAATAGGGAGTGGGGTGAGGCTGTTTCTCGGGGGGCCCCAAGGACCCGGTACGCGTGCCTTGAGTTGCGAGTTCGAGGGGAAGCGGAGGCAGAGGGCCGCATTTTTTATCAGAAGGCTGGGTGGTGCTGAATTTGGGCATGCGTACAAAGTCAGCGGCAGCACACAGTGCCCCTGGGCGTCTCTCACGCAGCCGCAAGTCGTGTATACATCTGTTTGTTTCTGAGGCCGTAAATGGAAGGTCATAGACCTTTCTTGGCAATCGGACACCGAGCGTCACCGCTCTCCTTTCGACTCCTCGCCCGCCTTCATTTTGGACTCTGGACTTTTTCTCTCCTGTCCCCCCGCGGGTCTGTCGCCGGCAATATGAAGTGAGGTGCTCGGGCTGAGGTGGTGGTGTTCTCGTGTTTCTCATTTGCCGCCGCGCTACTGGTGACTGCCACCCATACAGGTAGTACCCCTTCTGCACGCTGCGTCTCGCTCGCGGGTGACCAGCACTTGACCTCCATCAATTCTTGACAAAGTGGTACAAGGCATGCCCCGGGGCCCCTTTTCACCAAATCCCTAGGTCCGTGCATGGCTCCGAGGGATGAGGGATGTTGCAAATTTGGATCGTGCTCGCCCGGCTCGCGCGTGTATGGAGTGCCTGTCATTGTGTCATTCTTTTCTCGTACAACTTCCCCCCTTTTTTTTCTTAAAATTTCAACAAGAGATACCTTACACCCGTGAGTAAAGACACAAACGTACTGACGCTACTGATAGTCAAAGGATTACGGAAGATCATGTAAAGCAGGCTAGGTTCATCATCCATCGCATTATCGAGGAACGTGGGCATTTCCGAGTCGGGGTCATAGAAGAGGAGTAATAGCGTAAATTTTCAGCAGGGTCGTCCGTCAGAGTGGCCAAAGCCATACGAATAGAAGATCTTGTTTTTGCCCATACGCATGCTACATCATGAAGTGACTTCACGCTGACCCCACCTGGGAGGGCATTGGGGGAACCATCGGGGATCACGATCCAGGACGAGGCACTCTCGATCAGGGCATTCAAACCGAAAGTCGTCTTCCGTTGCAGAGACAGGCACTTCGCATATGCTGAATTGAACTTTCGCGCACCTAATGAGTAGCACATGGAAAGAGGGCAGGTGTAGTGCAGCATCAGCGGAAACAGTCGCGGTCCATTTACCCAAACAGGGACAGACCTTGGAATCGAGAGGCACCATCTGCCAAATGATCTGCTGCTTCTGCTCCGAGTGCCCCAACACGCTCTTGAAGATCGCTTGAGGCCCTTACACGAGGGAATGTAAGATAAGGTGTGAAAGCGGCGGAGGATGCAACGAGTATCTCCCCAAAATCGACACAGCGACGGAAGAAGCCAAGGCACCCCTCGCTATTCTGGGCGAATCCCAAATTGACTTGAAGGACACGAGCTAGGCTCTTGCGTGAGAATTCTACGGATGCGCTTTCCCGGATTTTCTGCAGTGACCTTTCGAGTTTGCCCAAAGCAGGTGATAGAGAGGAGGCTATTGCCCCAAGGTCAGCGCCCTATGTGAGGTTAATAGCAGAATGAAATGCGGAATGGCGAATGGACGGACCGACTCGGAAGAACTTGGGGGGTTGTTGTGCAGCGTGCTGCGGATATGACCATCTTGCTCATTCATCTGAACGATCACATAAGTTTTCCGCAAGGAGAAAAACATGGCACCATACCTTCCAAGACTCAATGGTTTGCTCGAGACTAGCCTTGAAGCCTCTCCATCGCTCCACATCACGAGGGTCGACATAGCGTGTCTCGAGCGCTTTCACGGCACGGCGTATCTCCCCAGTCCAAAATTTGTCCAAGTCTTCGTAACATCGTCGAATCTCACGGAGCACAGACTCTACCTCATCAAACAAGTCGAAGTCTACAGGTAGCGGCTGCGATAGTACTGAGATCCACCGAGTCAGTACCAGATCTCTCTAAGCAAGGAAAGAAGGCAGCCTTGCCTGTCTTGCGAGCATTATTCATAACATTCACGGTTTCCGCTTCGTACGACTTTCGCAGGTCAATAGCCTGACGATATAATGTCTTCGCCCTGTCCAGCCGTATTTCAAGGATGTCAAGGAAGGAACTCTGTTGTTGAATCTCGGCAGAGATGTCGAGTAGGTATCGGTCAGCATACTCCTCGGTGAGCTGCAGAAAATGAATGCAGCGCTCTTGTTGACTCTTGAAGGTCATGCGTAACGTGGCTATCTGTCTGTAGAGCTGAGGCCTGCAGTCCGAGGGAGCGGCGCGTGCGAGTTCCTCTAGGCGATCAATGAGACCGGAGAGTTTGTTCATATTCTTGATCCAGGAAGACAGTGTGGGATGCAGCCTTTCCGGGGGGTTCTGATAACCGGGGATGACCTGTGGAGGCTGAGCCATCGTTCGAAGATCGGAGACCTCGTTGACCTGAGCCCGATGGTCGAGTGGTGCATTCTTCGTGGACCGAATACCAGCACGAAACCCACTTTGATCTTGCGCTGCACGCTGCAATTGCTCCCTATTCTGCTCTACGAATGCAATGACGTGCTGGGGAACACGATGCGCCTCTAGTTCAGCACCAGACGTATGCGAGAACCGGGGTAGGATGCTCATAGCCTCGGGAGTTATAACAAGCGATTCCGATGAAATGCTGGTCAAAAGGGCCTGGTAATCCGCCTCCGTGGGTTGATGTGACTGCGCCTGTGGTTGCGGAGCCCGCGAAGCTATTTGACTCGATGTAGTGGCGGTAGATTGCATAACGTCATCCTTGAACCGGTCCTCTGGCAATGAAGGTGTTTTATGGGGCTGGATAGGTTGCTGTGAAGGGGGTTGTGCGAGCTGCGTTGACTGCTGCGGTGGAACACCAGCCATCTGCGTAAGTGGGCCATCAGGAGGCAGACCATTGGTGGGAACGTGGGAAGATATTTGCATTGCCTGGGCTGTTGTGGAAGGGACGAAGTTCTGTTGCGGAGTAGGAATACTCCACCGAGGTGACCCTTGGTTCATCGACGCCTGGTGTAAAGAAGGGCTATTGTGCTGCCCAGGGCTTTCAGGTGCGGGATAAAGCCCTGTAGACCATTGAGCTTGGCCTGACCACGGTCCATTGACGAGTTGTGAGGGATCGCCACTGAAAAGCTTTTCAGAGTATATCCACGAGGAGAGATAGTATCACATACCTTGCCCTCGCCTTATTATTGATGAATTCCTGTAATGTTTGTATGCGTTGTTTGTAAGTGTCGAGTTTGACGCGGAGCTGCTGCCGGCGCAGAAGATCGCCTTCACCACCAGAAGTGTTAGAAGCTTGGAAATTTTTCTCTCCCTCCATCCACGTATGTACCATCTGAGCGTAAATAGCACGAAGTTGCGATAGGGGTAGGTCGGTAAAATTAGTAGATGGACCGGGGACCTGTTGACCCGGAGGAGGGGGAGCTTGTGATGTTGAAGGCGGCAAAGAGGACTGCACATTCGCGGGTGGGACAGAAGGGGAAGGTTGGACAAAAGTTGATTGAAGAGACGCTTGTCCTTGAGGGAGACCCATTCCAGGGGTATTGAGGCTTTGACCCGCACCAGGGTTAAAGCCAGAGCCATTCTGTTGCTGATGATGTTGCGGCTGCTGACCCTGTGTGGTGTGCATGTTGAACTGGCGAGCAAGTGAAGGATCCTGTGACTGAATGACGCGCTGGAACACTTGGTTGTTAACCGAAGCTAGAGGGCGCTGGGGGAGCCCAGCAAGTTGCTGCTGAGGGTTTCCAGCCGGCGGTCCACCGGAAAAACCAGGTGGCAATTGCTGGGGCACACCCTGCTCTGGGAAAGCGTGGGGGTGGGAGGCCTGAATCATAGTATAACGTTCCTGTGCTTGTTGCAGCGTCATGGCACCTTGTGAGACTTGTTTTCGCAGGGCCTGGATAATCTGAGTAGAAAAATGGGTGTGAGTGAAAGGCTTCGGGATAGGTGCGGTGAGAAAATATTCAAGATTACGGGTCCGCTGCTGACTAAAGCGCATGATGTGTATGTCATAGCAAAGCGGTGTGAACCCACGAGGTGATGGAGGAAGAGGGTACAAGTGAACGTATCAAAGGAGAAATTGGTTCAACGAGATACGGTAGAAACGAGAGGTATAACCCGATGTTACGACTACGTTTGGCTGATACGAGGAAGGGGATGGCTGATTGAGGGTAAGACACACCTGTTGCGATTGCAAGGGCAAGTTCAAACCTCCGTGCGCCAGCTCTCCGCCGGAATGCTGTTGCTGCTGCTGGTGTTGTTGTTGTTGTTGTTGTTGTTGTTGTTGTTGTTGCTGCAGTGGTGGTTGTGGTTGTTGCTGTTGCTGCTGCTGCTGTTGCTGGTGTTGTTGTTGTTGTTGTTGCCGGTATTGAATTTGTGACCACATCTCAGGCGTTCTAATCCCAACCAGTCCGGGCTGAGAACCGACTAACTGTGGTTGTTGCGGGAGACGATGCTGAGCCTGTTGAGCGGGAAGGCCTGGGGGGAAGTTGTTCGGAAAGCCCGTGTATCCATTAGGGAGCCGATCGGACATCGTTCATAGGGTGGAGGATGAAACGGACGAGGAAGGATGGATTTGGTCCGGAGGAAATACGAGGGGGATGAGGAGAAAAACAGCGAATGCAATAGGCTCGAAGCGAGCAGCAGGAAGGATGACGGAGGGAGCGACGAAGGTGATGGAGGGGATGGCGGTGGGAGGCAAGAGTTGTTGTCCTATTACTATGGGTGACCATCGTTTCGGCACTTACTACCATTTCGGCACTCCATCAATACAGCAATTTTTTGATTATTTTACTTTACACATGGAAACCCTTGCTCAATACCATTGTCTACGAAGTTGAATGAGTGAAAATGGTGCTGTGGTTGCTGAGATCCTGAAATTGGCCTTCGTCACGCCGACTCACACAGAGGGTCACCCCCCAAAAATGTGCCGATGCGGAGTTTCAAAAGTGACAGGCCAGCCACAGTGTCTGCAACGGTTCGGCATCTTACACAGCATCCAGTTACGGTTTGTATCACATGACTGGGTGACAAAACGTGACAAATGGTGTAAAAATGTATTAGCTCTTTAGAAAACAAATAAATGGAAATTTGGAAACCAATTCATTATGGAGACAGGTCATTAAAACAAGCCTGTGGCTTTTAAATTTTTGTTTAAGCATTTTTGAAGGAGGAGAATGATTTTTAGTGTCAAAACTCCCATGTTTGTCCCATGTTTGGTCCATGATTATACATGACAAAAAGTGACAAGATGGTGAAAGATCCTGATATAAACTCTTGTGAAAGAAGAAAATGCGATTTCGGAAACCGATACACCATGGAGACATGTTATTCCGACAAACCTGTGGTTTTATATTTTTTGTTTAAGCAATTTTGAAGGGGTTGAATCTTTTTTGGTGTCAAAATTCCACAGATGTCTGTTTTGGGATGAGCGCTTTGGAGACCCGAGATGATGAAAAATATATTACACTCACACAGGATCAAACCCAACAGCCTCAACCTGCTCACTCATGTAAGCAAAACATAATACCCATTACACCAATCAACTTTACAATCCCTATCCCTTTAATAATATATGACCAGACACATAGGAAAAAGGACAGCATTATCCTTATCATGTCTTATCACAGTCTTAAATGGTGGTCATGGCAATGTCACATTACAGTCACAATAAAGTCACATCATGTGATACGAACCATAACTGGATGCTGCCTACCTTACCCAACCTCAAATGATTTGTAAAAGCTGCAAAAAATAGTAGAAAATTTTAAATACAGGATATGAGATGGTTTGCTGGAAAACAAAGGTCATTCAGTGTTGATGGGCCAATGTGGATGACAAAACATATATTGCACTATCACAGAATCGAACCAACAGACCCACCCTGCTCATTCATATAAGCAAAACATATTAACCACTATACCATTCAGACTTACTTTTACTATCCCTTTTAGCGATACATGACCAACATCTGCTACTTTCACACCATACTTTCCATGACACACCTACTACTCATGCCTTCATAGACAGTGGCTCTCATAATTCAGGACAAACACCCTTCAATTAGATACTGTACATACAAAACTACTGTATCACAGCATATTAAGCACAGCTCATCTCTGCTCACCTACCAGAGTTTGAATCCAGGCACCCATGATGATTCACGACAATTCATGACAAATGTGACTGCTGAAATGATGGTAGCCCATAGTACTACTGCGTCAGCACTCACCATCATTTTGGCAGTCACATTCGTCACAAATCATCACACAATGTCACAGTGCCTGGGTTCAAACTCCAGCAGTTGAGCGGAAATGGGTTATGTAGTAGACCACAGCCTTACAATGCATAAGTGTGTTGGACTGTGAAAGACAATGTTGCCAGAGTGTCCCCAATATATTGATTTGCTTTTCCCCCTCACTACATTTCGAAAATTTTACTCATCATTAGTGGGCCAGTGGCAGTCAGTCATGTATTGTTAAGAGGGATGGTAATACTAAACCCATATGGTGTAGTGGTCAGTATGTTTTGCTTACATGAGTGGCCATGGTGGGTCTGTTGGTTCAATTCCTGGTTGGTGTAATATTGTTTTTTGTTGTCTACATGAGCATTGTATATCTTTTGTTTGCCAGTGGCCCATCTCATGATGTATTTATTTCTATACAATTTTTTTCCAGCTTCTATGCACTGTTTTAGAGGGAGGGCAAAAAGTCCACCCATCAAACACCATTTTTGGTCAAGTGTTTGGGCTGCTGACCCACAGCCCAGTTCCCCCAAAGTAGTGTTGCCAGAGAGTTGAGTTGAGTTGAGTTGAGTTGAACTCAGGCTAACTACAGTGCCACAGAGTTGCACCAGGTGCACACCAGGTGTCAGGAACAAGTTGGCCCAGGAATCCACCAATCAGCTTTCAAGGTTTGACAGGGTGTCGTAATCATGGATTCCCATGATGACACTATTTCTGGTCATCTTGCCATATGATGTATATTGTAGAGCGTGCACATGCTGTGGCCTCGGAATCGGCCATTTCCGATCACGTGACGGCTCCCGAGTTGCCCGAGCCCAAGCCCAATGACGCGACACAAGCAATGCAAAGTCAACCATTCGCCTTTCCCACACGCCGCTCCTCCTCGTCCCCTCGATCCTCCTGTTTTCCCCACCTCCTGCCTTCGTTGTCAGCCAATCGGACCCAGGCCACATTTAGTCAAGATGCACCGCTCGCCACTCACCAAGCCTCCTTGGCTGAGAAGACTCGGATCGCCCAGATTGGACCGGCCAACGACAAACCTGAAGACGACACCGCCCCTCATTGCACGCGCAGCGCGCTGCCCTCGCCGACCGTCCCAAGGTCTGGACCGATAAGGAAGGATTTGGAGTAGAAGGAATCGGGTCTTTGTTGCGTATCTCCCCTCTTTGATTTAGTTCACTTTTTCTACATTTCTTGTTTTCTCCATTAGACTTAGAGGTCGGTGTTGATTACCGCTGGACCATTCTTCGTTCCCGTCGCCTTGTGCTCGATGTCGCACCCTTCACGACAACCTAGTAAATTTTCAACATTGCTTCCCGCTTCCATACAATGCGGCGCAGCCTGTCGCCGGCTTAACCGTTCGTTTTTCTTTTCTTTTCTTCTTACTTACTTTGTGCATAGAGTAGCCGTTGTAGTACAAATACCCTGGTCTAGCTCTGCCATCAATAGATCAGGATAGAAGGCAACTGCGGCCTCATCCCCCTCATTTCTGTGTGTGATCCCCGACTGTGTAACGACTTGCAAGCCCGCTGTGCCGTGACCATCTTTCTTTATTTCTCCGTTCTCTGCCTTCAGTTCTTCTTGCCTTGTCTCACGTCTGTATCGCTTGCCCTCGCCCTCGCCCTTGCTTGCCCTCGCCCTTGCTCGCCCTCGCCCTTGCTCGCCCTCGCCCTTGCTCGCCCTCGCCCTTGCTCGCCCTCGCCCTTGCTCGCCCTCGCCCTTGCTCGCCCTCGCCCTTGCTCGCCCTCGCCCTTGCTCGCCCTCGCCCTTGCT
>Ga0307510_10008397_pt1 | contig 12302 bp, 9 predicted proteins | sample 12_EM_MG_FD_207224 | JGI IMG/M metagenome (GOLD analysis project Ga0307510, IMG submission 207224) | Populus trichocarpa ectomycorrhiza microbial communities from riparian zone in the Pacific Northwest, United States - 12_EM | ecosystem: Host-associated > Plants > Roots > Unclassified | place...
TTCATTGGGTTCGTTGGGTGACCCGGGCTGGGCCCCCTCAGGCCCGGCCCGGCCCAGGGAAGCTATTGAGTGAGCCCAGCCCAATGAACCCGGCCCAGCCCAACGAAAGACCCGGGTTAACCCAACGAAGGCCCAACCCATTGGAAGGCTTGTTGCTATCCGGTGAATTGGGATTTGTATCCTTGCGTTTAAGAAGTAAGAACACTGTGCCACTATATCCCCCCGAGGCAGCAAGAGAGAGGGGTGTAAGGCCATTGCTATCCGATGAATTGGGATTGACATCCTCGCGTCTAAGAAGTAAGCTCACTATACCTTCATGTCCTCCCTCGGCAGCAAGGGATAGGGGTGTTTGGCCATGGCCATCCCGTGAATCGGGATTGACTTCTTTGCGTTCCAGAAGTAACTTCACTACGCCTTCATGTCCTTGAGAGGCAGCAAGAGATAGGGGTGTAAGGCCATTGCTATCCGATGAATTGGGATCGACATCCTTGCATTGGAGAAGTGACTTCACTATACCTTCATATCCTTTCGAGGCAGCAAGAGATAGGGGTGTAAGACCATTGCTATCCGATGAATTGGGATTGGTATCCTTGCGTCTAAGAAGGAAGCGTACTATGCCTTCATATCCCCCCGAGGCAGCAAGAGATAGGGGTGTAAGGCCATTGCTATCCGATGAATTGGGATTGGTATCCTCGCGTTCGAGAAGTAACCACACTATGCCTTCATATCCCCCCGAGGCAGCAAGAGATAGGGGTGTAAGGCCATTACTATCTGATGAATTGGGATTGGTATCTTCGCGTTGGAGAAGCAACCACACCATGCCTTCATATCCTCCCGAGACAGCAAGAGATAGGGGTGTAAGGCCATTGCTATCCGGTGAATTGGGATTGGTATCCTTGCGTCTAAGAAGTAAGCACACTATGCCTTCATATCCCCCCGAGGCAGCAAGAGAGAGGGGTGTAAGGCCATTGCTATCCGATGAATTGGGATCGACATCCTCGCGTTGGAGAAGTAACCACACTATGCCTTCATATACTCCCGAGACAGCAAGTGATAGGGGTGTTCGGAGGTTACTATCGGGGGAATTGGGGTCAACACCCCAGCGTTCCAGAAGCACTTGCACTAGACGGTCCCCTCCTACCCCAGCAGCGAATGATAGAAGCGCTCGGCCATCACCACCCCGTAAATCAAGACCCGCGCGTTCCAGATGTACTTGTAGCTCTACACCCTCAGCCCCCAAAATGGTAGCCGATGACAAGCGTGTTGGGCCACCGCTATTGTGTGAATCGGGATTAACACCCCCGCACTCCACAAGTAGCTTTACTATATTCTCATCCCCCAACAGGGCAGCATATAATAGTGGTGTCAGGCCATTGCGATCCAATGAATTGAGATTGACATCCCCGCGTCCCAACAGCAGTTTCACTACACCTCCATGTCCTCTCAAGACAGCATACGATAAGGGTGATAGGCCATTGCTATCCAATGAATTGAGATTAATATCCCTGCGCCCCAGAAGAAGCTTCAATACACCTTCATGCCCCTCCAAGGCAGCCAATGACAGGGGTGTTTGGCCAAGATCATCGGATAGATTAGGGTTAACATCCCCGCGTGCCAGAAGCAGCTTTACAACATCTTCATGTCCTTCCAAGACAGCAAATGACAGGGGTGTTCGGCCGCTGCTATCCGATAAATTGGGGTTGACATTTTCGCGTCCCAGGAGTAGCCTAACGGCACCCGCATCTCCCGACTCCGCAACAAACGAGAACACTGTGCGGCCATCCCGAATAGCCATGTCAGGTCTGATATCTCCCTGCCCTAAAAGTAGCTCCGCCACCCTACAATTTCCATGTCTTAGAGCCCACATTAACGGTGTGTCACCCCTAGAATCCTGTCCATTCACGTCCCATTTTTTCTTCTCCAGTATGGCAACGGCAATTTCCGCAATCCCCCAAAATGCGATGTAGTGCAGTCCGCTAATTCCATCACAATGCGATCTATCGGGCCACCCACATATCCTCCTCTCCCAGAGAACCGGGGCAGATACATGACTCTCGTATCCGTCAAGCAGTTGTAACGCCCGAGATTTCACTTTCTCAGTAACCTGCTTGGCTGCATGGGTTCCCCAAAAACATGCGGCATATTCAAGAAATGGCCATGCGTCATGGGCATCCCATAAAAATAGCTGCCGCTCCTGGACTGAATCTAAATAGGTGAGGCACATTTCGGCCATTATCGATTGAGGTGTTTCAAATATGGTGGGACTCGCTCCAAGATACTCCTGAAGTGTGAGATGGAGGAGACGGACCGTTGAAAAACTTTCGCCAATTGTGACAAGCCCTAAGGTGCAGCCAAGTACAGTCCTTACCGAAGGCACATTGTCGATAGTAAACCCTTCCGCCCCTAAGTCTACTCCTAGTGCATGGCACAACTCATTCCATCGCAAGGGCCGCTCACAACGCGAAACCCACATCAGGACCGCCATCCCAAGCTTCGATTTGCCTCCATCCTGCTGTCTTATCCGGTCTAATGTCGAGTTGTATGCATCCTGTACGCCAAGGCCATTGGCCATCCTATCTAGTGCCTGCCTCTTTTGGCGAATGGTCGTCGCTCCAAGGATTGCGTCCATACCGAGGCAAACAAGAAGAAATCTAGAGACTTCTGTTAGCCCAATTTGTGGAATTCAACATCCCGCGTTGACACATACATTCCCGAGACCCTTTTTGGAATAACTCTCCTTATCTCTTCTCGTAACCCTTCGTCTATCGTACTCTTGTCCAGGTCCCCTTTCAACCTCTCCTCGATATATCTCCCTATATCTTCCGAAGTTGGTTCTATTGCGACCATATCAGCCTCCTCGGGAAGATAGTCCTCCACCTCCGTTCTAATCTGAGGCCTTCCGGTAAGGAACAGCCGAGTATTCGCGCACTCCCGAACAACGCGCTGTAGAGAATCCCAGAGTTGACCCCGCTGCTTTATAGGGAACTCGTCTAAGGCGTCGATACAGATAAACGCCCGCTCTAAACTTGGAAGAGTCTTCGTGAGCATATCGAGGATCTCGGGAAGCCGGAGTCCGCAACCGTCAGCCTGCTTTTTTGCACGCTCGAACGCCTTTTGCACCTCGTCCGGGATCCTTTCCAATGCTCCAACAACCTGCCTCAACACTGACCCCATTACAGCACTCGTAGACTGCATATTTTGAGTACTGAAATCGCAGTACACATAAGCGACGGCCACGCCGTCCCTTTTGAGAAGTGTATCTATCACAAGAGAGCTACGCTGCTTTTTTAGCACGGCACTAAATTGGGGGGCTGTGGCGGTTCACACCTGATATACGTCTTGCCAGCTCCGGGATTTCCATGGCAGAATAAGACAGGCTTCGCCGTCCGGTCTTCTGATGTGCGCCATGTAGAAAAGCTTTTGTTGCAAAGTAGCCAGTCTCCCACCTTCTCCACCCGTGAATCACGAACCGCCTGGTGCCTTTCTCGAGACGCGAAGAGGGATATCCACTCTAGAATTTGGCGTTTCTCATCGGGGATGGATATATTGCATTGATTGAATTTAAAATTATTGCTATTCCCACAGTTGCGGTTGTTGGGGCCGTACGTGATGCCCGAGTTATGCACTATTTGGCTCATTTTGTCTAGCGTATCGGTTTTGCTGTTGAAGCTTGTACGGGAAACTTTCCGCTTAAATCTGTTGTTTTAAGTACTCGAGTAGGGCGGGGGCGGGCAATGAAGGAACAGAGGGGTGGGTGTTGTCGGAGAGGTTTTGGGGGGTGGGAAATCTCTTGCCACTGCCACGCCGGGGCTGCGCATGAAGTTGCAGTAGGGCGTATCCAAGCGGCTCAGCGCGGCCCAAACAGGACTCCCCGTTCAGAATCGCATGCGGTCCATCCATTGAAACCTCTATGAAGCCCACCTTTCCGCAGCCTCAGCCTCTTGCTCACCTTGGCGATCTAAGAGGCCCCACTATGTACTCGCACAGGGATGAAAAAATCGGAAAACGCTGCACATCAAAGCAGGGAACATGAGGATGATCGATGTGGCAACGGATGAAAAGCGATCAGGTTGCGAAACGTCTTAAAGCCCGGCTGTTGAACAAAGTGGTTTGCTATGCGGCTTCAGTACTCATCTTAGGTAGCTGTGCAGTAAATTGTCAAGATAAGACTACGGTATAGTGGAGTACCAGCATTGTCTTCCTAAACCATCATCCGGCTTTCTGATGTCTGCTAAGCCCCATTTTTTTCCAAAGTGCTTTCCCCTCAGCTTCACTCTCTGGACAATCTTGCTGATCTTTTTTTCCGATTTTTTGATCCCTGTGCGAGTACTTACTCTTGCGATTCGCTATCTCCGTTAGTCCGGTATGGGTTTGGGTTGACGGGTTGGCGGGGTTGCGGGTATGTACAAGCTAATGAGATCGAACACATCCTGATGGCTGATACTATACCGTGATAGGAAAACACTAACGCCTCTCAAGACCTCTTGTCTCTAGATTCGGAGGTTGGAGCCGTGCCAGAGGTAGCGGGTCGCAAGAGTTAAATACGGTAAATACCAAGAAAAATCACTGCCTTAAGCGCCTGCTATCAAGCCGCCGTCTACGATTCCGGACAATAAAAAAAGATTAGCCCTCGAGCTCGTTCGACTTTTAGCGCCAGGGTTCAATCCTTTACAAATCGGACTCTCTCGTGAAACCATAGGCTAATTAGGTAGCAACAATACCCTCTGCGCCCCGTGCTACGAGCCTATGGCATGCTGTAAAAACAAATTCGGAAAACGTGACAAGGGATTCTAGAGTTCTGGTTGGAGGGTTTGGTGGCTCGAGCCAATCGATTTCTGTGTCTCTAACCCCTATTTTCCAATTCCTCCTGCTGTAGGCTACAGAGTACTGTGCCCATAATCCTCTCGCGCCCTCTCGTGTGTAATACATATCATAGCTCCTGTATTCTATCGTACCCCGCATTGCAAGCCGAACACGACTACTCATATCCCAACCAAATATCAGCGCCCACCCGCTCATATCTCCAAACTCACCAGACCTACCACGAACCGTAAGGGTCCAGGCATCATGTTCACTGCAGCATTTAGCGACATGTTCAACAAGAACAGTCATAATGCCACAAACAGTTTTAACACCACCTACAATACCTATCATATCGCAGAAGCCCAGTCACGGATTCTTCAGTGGCTGTCGCCCTTGGAACCTTGGTGCCGGCACCACGATGTAGCCAGCAGCCGGATTGAAGGTATAGGTGCTTGGATTTTCGAGAAGCCGGAATTCAAATCGTGGCTGAGATGCAAAAAGGATGGGGAACCTGTTGATGCGACTCTCTTCTGTTCTGGGGCCCCGGGTGCAGGGAAGACATATATGTGGTAAAATAATTGGTATCCCGCAGGCCTACAAGTGCGGTATTGACTAACTCGGGTGTTAGCTCGCTCATTATTGATGCCCTGTGCGATAATACTGCCCGGTCTAGTGACAGCATAGCTATGGATACCTGCACTGGCGACGGGACTTCTGGTCTCAAGGTTGGGGTCGCTTGTTTGTACTGCGATTACCACTACCAAACCGAGCAGGTTGCAACAAGTATGATCGGTGGCCTACTCAAGCAATTTGTGATTGCGTTACCTGAAATACCCGATGAGATAGTTCAGGCATTCAGCGCGTCAAAGGAGCATCTTGGTGGAAGAGGTATCCGGCCGCCAAAGATTCTCGAATTATTTCCTCAAGTTCTTTCAAGGTTCCGGGAGACATTTATTTGTATTGACGCCTTGGATGAACTCTTACTCGAACAGAGGGCTGAGCTTCTCCGCTTGCTGAAGCAGGTGTTGCAGAAATCCCCAACGACACGATTGCTGTTAACGGGGAGGCCACAAATCCACAACGAGTTGCCTAAAAATCTTACCGGGTCTGCCGGTACAATCGTTATACAACCTAGCAAGGAGGATATCAAGGCATACATAGCTGCAAAACTAGATAATGATCCGAATCCTGAGGTAATGACCGATCAGTTGGAATCGGAGATCATGGCCTACATTCCAGACCATTTTTCGGAAATGTGAGTGGGCTATTTCTGTGGCTACCCTAAGTATCTAGTTCACTGACACTCATTTTTAGCTTCCTCCTTGCCGCCCTGCATATTGACGCAGTTTTAGGGGAGCTGACTATCCTTGCGAGGAGGCGAAAATTGTATAATATGGCCATTGGCTTGGGCGATGCTTATAGCACAACCATAGAGAGATTAAAACAGCAAAAAGGTGACAAGCCAAGGCTCGGGATGGGCGTCTTAGCATGGGTTGCTCTGGCCGAGAGACCCTTACATGTCAGTGAATTATGCCATGCGCTCGCAGTAGAGCCCGATTCAAGATATGTCGATAGCGAAGGTGTCCCTCTGATAAAGACTATTCTCGAGTGCTGTGTGGGGCTAGTGAGTGTTGATCGGGAAACATCAATAGTTCGTCTTGTGCACGTTACCTTGCATGAATACCTCCGTGGCCATCCAACTCTTTTTCAAAATTGTCACGGAATCATGGCCAGCGTGTGTTTGACCTACTTGAATTTCGAGCAGGTAAAAGAGCTCCCAGTTACCCTCAAGGAGGTTCCGGAAGAATTGCCACTCCTTCAATATGCGTCCTCTTTCTGGGGAGTCCATGCCAGAGAGGAGCAAGAAGAGCTTCCACCAGTTGTGGGGTCTCTTGCCGTCGAGCTCCTTGGGCAATACGATACAAATTCACATATATCTGCTGCCTTTTTCTTGCGTCCACAGGGCTGGCAAAAATGGCAGTCCCCGCCGGTAACCGAAAATTTTACTGGGCTACACTGCATCGCAGCTCTTGGCATCACTGAAATTGCGGTTATTTTGCTAGAGATGGGGAACCGTGATATAAATATCCAAGATGACTCTGGGCGCACAGCACTAGCATGGGCTGCTCTCAATGGGCACGAAAAAATGGTGCAGTTATTGTTGAGCCGTGAAGGAGTGAAGCCCGACTTAGAAAGTCATCTTGGTCAAACACCGCTCTCTTTGGCCGGTAAGGCTGGCCATGAGGGAGTGGTCAATATGCTCTTGAACCGAATAGGTGTCAATCCCGATCAAAAGGACTACGCCGGTCGAACACCACTTTCCTACGCTGCAGAGGATGGGCATGAGGGAGTCGTGAAGTTACTACTCAGCCACAGCCAGGTGAGACCTGACGAGCCCGATAGCTGGGATAGAACACCGCTCCAGTGGGCTGTTCAAGGAGGACATGAGAGCCTAGTAAAGATTTTCCTGGCCCGTGGCGACGTCAACCCCGAAACATTTGACAAGAGTGGCCAAACACCGGCCTCTTGGGCTTCCAAGAATGGCCATGAAGCTGTATTGAGACTCCTTCTAAACCGAACCGAGGTGAACCCTGATTCGCCAGACAGCCGTGGCAGAACTCCACTGTCCTGGGCTGCTGGGCACAAACACGAGGGAGTGGTAAAGCTTCTTTTAGAACGCCGTGATGTCAACCTGGATGCAAAAAACAGTAATGGACGAACCCCGCTCTCAATGGCTGCTGGGAGCGGTGGCGCAAACGTGGTGAGCTTACTGCTCTACCGGAAAGAGGTCGACCCCAACTCTGTGGACAACGATGGCCAAACACCTTTGTCTTGGGCTGCTATGAGTGGGCATGAGGACGTTGTCCAACAGTTTCTAGATTACGATTTTGTCAATCCCAACTTAGCGGACAAGTCTGGGCGTACACCGCTCTCTCGGGTGGCGGGAAGGGGGCGTAACGCTGAGGGTATCGCAAAGTTGCTCTTATCCCGAACCGATGTCAACCCCGACTCGTTCGACCAGATTTGGGAGACCCCACTCTCACGGGCTGCCGCAAACGGACACAAGGAGATGGTAGAGTTGCTGCTCAGCCGTGATGATGTCAACCCCAACTGGATCGACTGTGAAGGCTGCACACCACTAACTAAGGCCGCTCGGTATGGACACGAAGAAATAGTGGGACTCCTTCTCGCACGTGCGGGCGTTAACCCAGACCCCGCTGATATTGATGGTCATACACCACTCGCTCACGCTGCAATGAAAGGCCACAAGGGCATTGTGGTTATGCTCCTGGGCTGCGAGAATGTCTTTGCAGACACAAAAGACAGACAGGGCCGAACACCATTGTCCCTGGCTGCCGGCGAGGGCCACGCAGAGGTGGTAGAGATCCTCATGGGATGTAACGGTGTTGATCCATTCCTGAAAGATAAGCTTGGCCAAACGCCACTTTCTTGGGCTGCTCAGGGAGGGTGGACGAGGGTCGTGGAACTCATTCAAGGCTACCCCTATGAGTACTAGCGCTGCCAGGACCACTAAAACTACGGCCATGAGAAATACTGCCACGAGAACTACTATTGTGGGATCGCCGTAATCACCAAGACCGCAAGGGCCACAGGTAGCCGACACTTCCGAGTCCTAATTGCCACTGAGGAAGGCCGGAAACATGATCGTTCTATTCTTTCTTTCAAATTTCATTCTCTTGCTTGGGCGCAAATTAAAGATCCGGAAAGAGTGACCTCGATATCTATGTCGCAACCATACATTTTGTTTGTCACTCCTTCCGGATCTTTAATTTGCGTCCGAGTAGAATCTAGAGCTCTTTTCTTTTTGGACTCACCATTCGCGGGAGTTACCGACTCAATTACAGCATCATACTGTGCTTGTGCTGTCGCGTTATCGTTTCCAATTCATAATGTATCACTCGGGGACTTACACCTTGTTTTTGTTGAAAATCTGGGTTGCGGAGGTAATGATTTACGATGAGGAAGGATTTTACGCAGTGGACTTGAAACCGCTTAAGTGGAGATGGGGATCATGATTGATTGATGATAACTTGGTGGAAGGAAAGACTTGAGGAAAGTTGTGTACAGGAAAGGAAGGTGTGAGGCGAGGAAAGGTGTGTAGGAAAGAAAAACAAGAGGAGCGAAAACATTTTCAGTGCTTGCGCAGCCTTTCACTAGTGCGTGTGTAGGCCTCTGCAGCCACAGAGTGCAGGCACATCCCGCATCAAGTGCAGTCATCAAACTGCCATTTCCAACAGTTTTTGTTGAAACATACTTCTGGCACTGCTGTAGTGTCACTCGTACTATTGCTTTTCCCCTTGCATCAAACCTTATCGCACATCTAGACCTCCGGCACTATTGCAGATACCTCCTTGCATATCTCCCATTCCTCTTTTTCTTGTTATTGGAATTGTTCGCTCGACCTATTCGTCTCGCTCCCAAACAGTAGATGGTCAGGGCTTTCCGCCCTTCCCTTTAAGTTAAACTAGAGTGTTCCGTTTTCTCAAGCAATCAATCACTTCCTCATATCTCGTATGATACCATCATTCCATTCAATATTTCCACTACAGTTTTTGTCGAAAATATTGTTATCGTCTTCCATTGTCCACAAACAAATACTTCGTCACATGTGTTTCTTTCCTATATCATCCCTTTATATTGGGTTGCATCCCCCATGGTAGTGAGACAGCTTTGGTTGGGTCTTGATTATTCAGCGGCTATTTCGTCTAGGCCAGATATCTTTCCACTCTCCAAAGTTTGGAGGCATACCTATGTGGAGCGCATGATGCGTTATGGCTAAAAAAGGGAAACAGGTTTCTTCTCATGAAGGATGAGGTCGCTGATGTTTTCTATATATGTTCGGCCGTTAGGCCTTTTCTTCCGATTGATTGTAAGCAAGAACGACTGTTTGGGTTGAAGCTGCGCAAAAACTTACTGTTACACCTCCGCGCCGAAGCCTGGATTGGCATGGCTCCCTTTAGCTTATAATAAATCCCGATTGAAGTGCACCAGAGCTTGTTTCAATAGGTTTCTTTGGGGGGGGCACGGTATTTCTCCAATGTGACGGATGTCCGGCGGGGGATAGTGGGACTCATCATTGCCACTGTCTATAGATACTTCCCATAGGCACAAGTACCACGGCCTTGACCCCAAGTAGCAATGTGAAAAAGGGACATTGGATAATTCCGATCCTCCTTCTACAGCCACACAGTTCTCATATCCGGCAAGTCCTTGCTTTCTCTTCAATCCCTCATCTCGCACACCCGATCTCCATAGCTTTTGTTGGAATACCGGTAACCTTAGATATGCGCGAGAAGAATAGTAATATTTTGGTGGTTTCAGCTTCAACATCCTCGATAGCTTAGGATTGATCAAGGGGAAGGGCCTGATGGCTGGACATATATAGAGAATAATAATGACCTCGTCCCTCATGAGAAGAACCCTATTTCCCGTCTTCAACCCATAATGCGTAATTACTCCCACGCCGGTATGCACTTCCAAACTAAGAGGCATAAAGATATCCAACTCACACGGCATAGTTTCCGGGTGCCCAAGACCCAACCAAAACTGCCTAACTACCCCAATAGATGCCACCAAACATAAAGGAATGAAATGGGAGAGTAAAATACAAGATATTGTTTGTGGGCAACGGAAGGCAATATATCCAACAGTGTTTTTGAATTCAGTGCTCAGACAGCCCTCCCTGTTCCGGATCCATCGGGTGATGGCTCTGGAAACATGACTTTTGGCCAGCAGACTGCGCTTTCCGTCATCGCCCGTATTATGCCCAGTATCGTGATGTTCGGAGTGCTTGTTTCTTGTTTGTTTGAACTCCCCATATTCGCTCTTCTTTAGTCCATGTCAACCAAGATTACCGCCTTTTCTTCATCTAATTTCGCCTACCGAAATCCGTACCCGGGCAGTCCCTCCCCGTGCCGGACCCGCTAAGTTATAGAACCCGAGGTATCAATCTTGGCCTATGATAGAAGAGCACGGCTCCAGTTATCGGCCACTCTAGCTATGCTCGGGCACTGTGATGCTCAGAAACCTTCGGTATCCTCTATCATTTATGGTCTCCAAGTTCGCTATTCCCTTAGTTATCAGTCAATTCATTTTACTATTGTCCTTCTCACCCGTAGCCATACACGGCCCGTGTCGGTATCTGGTTCTAAGTAGAAATGCTAGATCAACGGTCAAAAGTTGCGTTCCATAGTGAAAGTAAGCGGCGGTGGGAGCAGCGCTAGAGCTTTGTTGCCTCCGCCGATATCTCTGTGGTGAAAAAAAAGGGAAGCTTCCAACGCCCATTAATTAGAAGCCGGTCACAGCCCGGCCCTCTGCCCAGCCCTGAGCCCTCGAAGTCCAGCTGCGCAAAAGCTTTACAGCATGATATCGTAATCTTACCCGCCTCACAGTTACCCGGTCAAGCGCCTAAGACAATTAAGCCTTTATCGATAAGTAGCCTTAAAAGTCAAGACATAAGCAGGCGACAAGGCAATCTAAGACAGCTCCCCCCCCATTAAACCTCCTGCATCGCCCCACCAAACACCCCGCCAAAGACCCGCTCACTAGCAACAGACGACATATAATAACCTCTTCCAACGACGAGAGGATGTCGCGACACAAGAACATCCGAAATCTTGACCTACACGCAGGTACCAACCATCCCGAGCCCATATGGACGTTACAGAAAGTATGCTCACTATAAGGAAAGAACTCGATGACTTCGATGGAGATGACTATGAGGAGTCTAATGGTGCGATATTCCGAATTACATCCGTTATCATTTACTAACCGCCCACAGATATTAGTGAATCAGACGAAAGTAGAGACACTCTCCCCACAGTGGAGCGAATTAACATCTAACAAATAAGGACAATTGCAAAAGGGCCTTGCCCAGGTCCGAGAGACTCTGGGCACCGAAATTCCCGCCACAGATAAAGAGATACAAGAATCGTTATGGTACTACTACTTCGACGTTAGCAAGACTATAAACTACCTATTGAGTGCGTTCCGCCCTCTCCGTGCCCACCGGGCAACGCTAACGATCACCAGGCCAACATGCGCCGGCCGAAAAGCCAAAAAAGAAGCCCCAACCACAGTTTTCACAGAAAGCTCAAAAAGGTACTTCAAGAATTTCGTTCTCGTTATCTTCATATATAGCACATGAGCACGTTTGTGCATCGCCCAGAACTAATCTCCTAGGCTACTTCCCAGGGATTGGTCAAGGGCATGGCTTAGAAAAAAAGACGGCGACGGAACTTGGCTTTTTTCGGGATTGTCCGTGGGGAAACATACCTAGGCACCGACAGGGAGAGATAATCGTTGAGAGGATTCACCCTCGAGGAGGGCTGCTGGGCGGATCGGGCAAGATGTCCAAGTTGGCGGCATTAGCTAAGGCGAGGAAAGAGAAAGCTGCTATAGAAAAGAAGCAAGACGGAGAAGAGAAGGCATCGGTGTCTCTATTAGCACGGCTGACGCCAAAAGCACCAACCCGAGCA
>Ga0307510_10008398_pt1 | contig 12301 bp, 8 predicted proteins | sample 12_EM_MG_FD_207224 | JGI IMG/M metagenome (GOLD analysis project Ga0307510, IMG submission 207224) | Populus trichocarpa ectomycorrhiza microbial communities from riparian zone in the Pacific Northwest, United States - 12_EM | ecosystem: Host-associated > Plants > Roots > Unclassified | place...
AAGTATGCTAATAATATTTTTTTATTTTTTAAAAATTATTTTTGAGATCAGAATATTAAAATGATTTGAAAACATAAAAATATATCACTTTAAAACAAAAAAAAAATTCAAATTTTTTTAGAAATGCTTTTACAAAACACTCCCAAACAGCCTCTTGTGCAATGTGGATGCAAGTATTTTAGCTCAAGGAATGCAATGGAGGCTGGCTTTGTCATGCTAAATAACGAATATTCATGTTGTAGATAATTAACAAAGAATTAAGAGACGATGGAAAAGCTAAGTAGTTAAGCGCTCAATTGTGGGTTCGGTCGATTTTTTTTAAAATTAACAAAGAATATTCATAATGTTGTAGATAATTATTTGTTATTTTTATTAAAGTTTTTTTTGTGTTTTAAAAGCGTTCTAGAAAAAAATTAAATTTCTTTTATTTTTTTGCTTCAAATTAATATTTTTTTGGTGTTTTTAGATCATTTTGATGCGCTGATATCAAAAATAATTTTTTAAAAATAAAAAAAATAGTATTTTAATATATTTTTAAGTGAAAAACACTTTGAAAAGCAACCGCAACCATACTCTCAAACACGCTTTAAAATTGGCTCAATATGTTAAAATTTAAAATCTTATGATCCGACTCTTTATCTAATTTGAGTTTAAAATTAAACCGTGTAAGAGTTGTTATGACGTGACTCAATTAACTTGGTCATTTTAGATGTATCCTAGCTAACCGATAAAAAAAACTTGAGGACAAAATTACAAAAAAAAAAAGAAATTGATATTAAAAACTTCGTGCCAAACTTTTTACCTATCTTGAATTTAAAATTAAACTATATGAGAGTTGTTCTAACATAACCCAGTTGATATGGCTGGTCAGCTTAAAAAAAAAATTAAAGGAAAATATTGAGAAAAAATGGGAGGAAATGGAAAAAAAATAGGAGGGGTTACATTGAAAAAAATAAAAGAAAAGGAGGGGAGCTTAAATGCTAACATGAGTAATTATTCTCCATAATGATGCTCCATAATGCTAATATGAACAATGATGCTCCATAAGGACACATAGAAGAAATTTCAGGCTTGTTCTAAAAAATTGTGCAAAGGAAAATACAATAATTTATAGGAAAAATGTTTGTTCTTACCGAAATTCCCTGAAAACTTTGAATTCAATTAATTGTGATGGTTGAAGTTTCAATCCCACCCACGATATATGACGAGACAGTAGAAGGACAGAGACAATAGAAGGGTTTTTTTTTTATATATAGATATAAAAGATAGAGTTTATGTTATTACTTGTATTTTTTTAGTATTGTTTTAATATCAAATCTAAGAAAAATTAGCAAATCAGAGGGACTCATTTCTAATTTGTTTTTATTTATTTTTTAACAATTAAATTTCATATGGATTTCAAAAAAAATATCATTAAAAAGATTATAAATTAGAAATTGATTTAACTCTTAAAATTAAATTTAATTTCAAGAATCCCAAACAGCCTCAAGTGTAAAATCTTTATTTCTCTCTCCTTTCTATTTAAATTCCTTACCACTTTCATTTACTAACAATTATGATTTTTAAGATAATATTTGGTAATTGTCTCATAATAAAAGAGACAAAAATAATAGGGACAAAAATAACATGTTTTCATCATGTTTCATGTTCTAATATACAAGGCCCGTTTGTTTACTGGGAAGTAGTTTTTTTTTGGAAAGTGAATTCTGGAAAAGTAAATTATTTTCCGATGTTTAGTAATGTAATGTAAAATAAGTTAGAAAACACTTTCCAGTGTTTGGTTATGTCATGAAAAATGAGCTGAAAAATAACTTATTAATGTTTTGTTTTTTTAAGTTTATTAAAATAATGAGAAACAAATCTTACAAATTAAAAAGTTGAATGAGAATGAAATTGAAAAAAAAATATAATTTTATAAATTATCTCAAATAAAATAAATAATAATCAAAATAATAGATATTAAATTTAACAAATAAAAAAATTGAAAGATGAGAAATTAAAATAATAATAATTACCATTTTATAAATTATTTCAAATAAAACAAGTAACAATCAAAAGAATGAGGACCAAATTTGATAGATAAAATATTTCAATTAAAAAATAACAAGGAAAAAGCAAATAACAATTATAAAAATGAGAACCAAAGTTAATATAAAAATCAAATTTTAATGGAAGAAATTAAAAAAAAAATCAATATATATATATAGCAATAAAAAATTTAAGGACCAGATTTGATATAATCAGCAAATAATATGACATTTTAAAATTTTGAAGTAAGGATATAGCAATTATGTTGAAAAAATGCAAGTAAACAATCATATTAATTACAACTATCCAAAGTATTTTATGTTAATTAGTCAAACAAATACTTCCTAACCGAACGAGAAATCATTTAAAAAAAAAATTCGGAATCATAAAATAAGATTTATTTGATTAATCAACTGAATTTGTTTTCTAAGAAGAATTCCTTATAACTGACCGCATAAATACTCCTTGCTGAATGGGAAATTTTTTAGAAAAAAAAACAAAGAAAAAAAAACGTTTATAAATTAAAGTACAAGCACGTGAGAGGAGGTTCACTAACTCCAGCCAGTAACAATTCAGTGGAGGTAGCCATCCCATCCATCAAGCATCAACGGTAAACGTTGAAAAAACAGAGGGCTACATTAGTAATTTCAAGTCTAAAAATCTCGGAATCATTGTCTGAACTCCAATCCTGATAGACTCTTTGTCCTTATATGTCAACATTAGTTCGGTTTCTCTAAACTACCCTTGATCACTTCCTCTATTTACCTCGGCCACATTAACGTCATGCCTTTTCCACTTGCGGACAAATTTCTTACTGCCCAGTTGGTATCCAAAGCAAAATCTCTCTTTCCCCTTTACTACCTTGCTGGGCTCTCAGCTGCAACTTTTCTTCTTCTTTTACAGCTCTCTTCTTTTCACAGAGAGCGAAACCTTTATGTATCAATGGCTCTTTTGGCAAATTGATCTTTCTTTCTTTCTTGTCTTCCTTTCCCCCCCCCCTCATTTGATCTCATTTTTTGGGCCATTAAAGATTAGTTTTTTTGTTAAGAATGAAGTCTTCAACTCGGCTTGACTCGGCCGTTTTTCAACTCACTCCAACTCGAACCAGGTAATCTACTCTTTTCTTTTACTTTACTCTCTTTGCATGTGTAGCTTAGCTTCTTCCAGTATTTGTAACATTTTTGTGTAAGCTTTCAGGATTCTGTTATTATATTAATTATCACCTTTTATTTCTTTTGAGCAAAAATATTACTCACTCAATGCTCGAGTACTCAAGCATAAACCAGCTTTCTTTTCATTTTTTTTTGGGTTTTATGTGTTGATTTCTGTATTCATTGGAAACCTTTTGCTTCTTGAAAAGATCTGGGTTCATGAGTTATAGATAAAGCTAATGATGTATTTCATGTTAACATTTAGTTGTGAATTATTTTCAAGTTTCGAAGCTTTACTAGTCAACATTTCAGAGCTCAAGCCATTGACTAATGGGTTGTAAATTTTCCGGCGAAAATTAACTTGAATTTTCCTGTATTTTTTATCAGGTGTGATTTGATTATATGTGTAAATGGGAAGATAGAGAAAGTAGCTTCTGGGTTGGTACAGCCATTTCTTGACCACTTGAAAACTGCTCAAGATCAAGTGGCCAAGGGGGGCTACTCAATAATTCTTGAGCCTGGAAGTGATGCAACGTGGTTCACGAAAGGAACAGTTGAGAGGTGCACATTGTTTTCTAATGCTCCCCAGTTACCACTTTTAAATATCACTTATTGTTGTTTTAGTGGTGGTAGTGAGTATTGATCTTTGATATATAATTTCCTGGTTTTGATCGAGAAAATGCATAAATGTTTTTTCCAAACGAAGTTTAATTAAGAGTTTGGAAAGATAGAGAGAAAAGATAATACTTGAATGAGAAATGGTTGAGACAAAGATAAACTACAAATAACATGATATAGATGTTTCCTATATCTGCTATTGCCAAATGACTATTTTGTGAAAGAGGGTTTGAACTTTATGTGATTTGCCACTGTACCTTTTATTTAATAATGAAATTGGTTTGATTTCTTAATCATAATTTGATTTGCAGTTTTATGTTGTCAGCTTTAAGTAAGTTTTGAGCTTCTCAAGCGTAATTGATGCAAATCTTGGTTTTATTTTGCCTCCAAATCGATGTTGCGAACTAATTTGTTTTGTTCATATAGATTTGTTCGCTTCGTGAGTACACCAGAGGTGTTGGAACGGGTTTACTATTTAGAATCTGAGATCTCGCAGATCGAGAAGGGAATTGCAATTCAAAGCAACAATGATACGGGGTTGAGCTCAGTAAGTAAAATCGTGAAGCACCTCATGATGCAAAGTCAGAGCCTAGAATTCAATTTTGGTTGTCCTTTTTTATCCACAGGTAGAAGATCATCAAGCAAAACCTGTAGAGCGCATTGAAGGTACTGTTGCAAAAGAATTCTGGCCTTGTGTTTGTCTTTGTATTAAAAACTCTTTTACGATCCTGTCTTCTGCTTCTAGTGTTTTCATAATTTTCTTTCTAAACTGTGGTCAATAAAACTTTGTTCTTCTTCTTTGTTTTTATATCCTTTCTGGTGGGTGTAAGGAGGGGGGCATTTCTTTTTTAGTATATTTACCTAGTAGTCTTTCATTCTTTTTTTTGTTTATTCTTGCTGTTAAGTAGTTACGGTAATGCTAGTAAAGTGTTTGATAACTTTTTCTATCCTAAGAACTAAATGGTTAAGAATATAATTGTCTAGCTGCGGTGCTGTTTTTTGTTGGTTTTGGATTATATTGGATGACTCTTGACAGGTAGCAAGCCTCTGACAGATTCTAGTGAGGAAAAAGCCATTGTCCTTTATAAGGTAATTGGTCACTAATAATCCTTATCACATAGTGAATTATTGGCATTTTCTTTCTTTAATCTCATCTCTTTGTGTTCTTGCAGCCTGGCTCAGATCCACATGAAGCAGATGGGTCGACTGTGCAGGAAGGAAATTCCAAGTAAGTATCATAATTCCCATGAGTAACTGGATAGCGAAAAAGAAATTAATTTATGGAAGGAAGTTGATTGATTCAAAATTCACATACCTGATTGCTGTCATGAGTAACAAATAACAAGATTATGATGAAAAAAGAAGTTATGTATAATTGTTAAACTTTTACTTCAAAATCACAATCCTCAATGTGACTATTCATTTCAATTTCCTAAAGATCTATGGGCCAAATTGCAGTTATACAAATTACCAAATTCATTTCAGTTCCCTACTGCAAATTTCATCATGATTGTCTTCTTCTGCCCAATATAAAATCCTACATAAAGGGTATTAGAAGTTGTATCATGATTTCAAGACATATACCAAGAGTCAGATAAGATTGCAGGGTAAAATTACTTTCTTGTTCTGCAAAACCTCTATATTGACTTCATTTTCTGTCATTGTAATGCAGATTCAGAGAATGCCAAAAAGTTTGTTGTTAAGGAGCATGTTGCTCGCATTCTTGAAATAATAATTGTAGTTGATGAAGAGTGACCAGACTAGTACCATATCAAAATGTGATAGTTTCATGACTGCTAGCATATCTAAGTGCAATCCATTGTTTATGTAGATCACCAGCAAAAGCAAGAGTATTATTCAAATACTGCATTTGGTTTGTGTATGCTAGGGTTCAGCTTATGAAAGCTCTGGAGACACGAAAAACTTTGCTGCAGAAAGAGCAGGGCATGGCCTTTGCACGTGCTGTGGCTGCTGGTTTTGACATTGATCACATGGCACATTTGATATCATTTGCTGAAAGTTTTGGAGCCTTACGCTTGATGTAAATAGCTTTTTTTTATGCATTCTCTATAGTTTGTTTTCACGATGACCACAAATTGGTCTGTGGTATAGCTATATTTCCTAGAGGATAATCTCTAATGTGGTTTCATTCATCAATGTCAACAGGGATGCCTGTGTCAGATTCATGGAATTATGGAAAAGAAAGCATGAAACTGGCCAGTGGGTTGAGATTGAAGGAGCTGAAGCAATGTCTAGCAGGTCTGACTTTTCTTCCATGAATGCGTCGGGCATTGTTCTTTCTAATACAATAAACAAGCAGTGGCCTGAAACTCCTGATAGTAAAAGGAAAGCTGGTGCTGACCCAAGTGCAGGTATGAACTCAAAATGTAAGTAGTTCCCTAAAAATGAAGAGTTGCTCTATTGTCATTGCAACTCAATTACATGTCTCACTATCTGATGGAAATTAAATGTCATGGGAATCGGAAAGGAATACAACTGATACTGATTTAAGTAAACCTCTCAAGGAGTGGAAAAGCCCAAGACCTGACCTCAGCCTTACTTTTCACCTAAAACAAACAACTGACTGTAATCTGCTGGACTGGCCAACTTCAAGGGCTCATGGATTTGCGCACCCTTTTTTTCTAGAATAATGCTTTCTTTGTATTAAGAACAAAGGTGCAGCTATTGAGGTCAACATCACATAGGGTGTTCCAATAGCAGCTAAAAACAATTTGGACAAAAGAAGGTCCAGCAGCGTGAAAATTTTCTTATAAGCATGCATGTTTAAAAATGGTGAACTTGGAATGTCCTTGCTGTAATTATTTGTGGCATTGAATTTCATTTATTTCTTTGTTTTCTTTAAAAATCCAATTATTGAACAATTTTCAACTAATCTGCCAGATGAGCGGCCTCCAACAGATCAACAACCATCACCAGGCCAGCAGGAGTATTTTCAAGGCCAGTTTCCACATCCTATGTTTCCTCCTTGGCCCATTCATTCTCCACCTGGAGCAGTGCCTGTCTTTCCAGGGTATCCCATGCAAGGCATTCCTTACTACCAGAATTATCCAGGAAATAGCCCAGTTTTTCAGCCACCATATTCATCAGGGGATGATCCTAGAATCAATGCTGGTCAAAGAATGAGTCACAGAAGGCATTCAATGGATAGCAATACTGAACCTGAAGCTTGGGAAGTGGATGCTTTGAGAACAAGATCTCAGGATGAGACAGAAGAGAAGGAAACTTCAGGAGGTCGAGAACCTGGGAGGAAGGGAAGTCGTTCAGGTAAAAGACAATCAGGTACGGTTGTTATTCGGAACATCAACTACATTACTTCAAAGAGACAGGAGGCATCTGGTAGTGAATCTCAATCAGCTTCTGGTTCTGAAAATGACGAGGAAGATGAAGTTTTATTGAACACCACTCCGAATTCCAAGCATAGGAACTCTCTGAGATCCTCAAAAAGGAAGGGAAGCCATAAAAAATCTGTGGATAAACTGAACTCGTCAGATGTGGCTAGAACATCTTATGGGAAGGAGGATGATGGTGAACACTGGAAAGCATTTCAAAATTATTTGCTAAAAGATGCTGATGAAGCTGAACGTTCTGTTGATCAAGGCATGTTTGCAATGGAAAAGAATGTTCGAGCAAAAAGGCGACAAAATACAATGGGTGATGATCCCTTAGTTATTGATGGACGAGATCCAGGTGATATTCAAGAAGGGGATGTGACAGATATGCAGAAAATTAGTGGAAACTGGACCCGCATGACTAATGCATCAAAAGATGAATTGTTGATATCAAGAAAAATGGGCGAGCCTAATGATGGTACAGGGTTTGTAAATGGTCAAATGGATCTACAGTCTGTGGATATAGATGGCAGGAGAGGTCGGTATAGGATGAATGCAAATGATGATTTTGTAATTCATGGACGAGAAAACAAGTCAGGTTATAGAAGTTCATCATCAGATCCACTAGCTATTAATGGTTTTGAGACTGCAAAAGGTGATCTGGACAGGAGATCATCCAACAATATGGATGACGATTCATATGTAGTTTCACTACGGTCAACATCACTAGATCAAGTTGTAACTGAGGGAAGAAACATTATCGATGTGGATTCTGAGTTCCCATCAACAGCTCAGAAGACAGAAAACTTATCTAACAGGGTTGGAAGCCAAGTCAAATATGAACCAGATGATTTAAGTTTGATGCCTGAACGTGGGACAGAAAAGGGATCAATCGGTTATGATCCTGCTTTAGATTATGATATGCAGGCCTCACTACATAAGAAAAATAAGGTGGTAACTGGGCAAGGCTCTACGAAGTCAGACAAGTACCGGAAACCAAAACTCATTCCAGATACTTCAGACAGGAAGAAGACGGTAGGACCAATAAGGAAAGGAAAGCCTTCAAAGTTGAGTCCTTTGGATGAAGCAAGAGCCCGTGCTGAGAAGCTAAGAGCATTTAAAGCTGATCTCCAGAAAATGAAGAAAGAGAAGGTACTTTTCCTTGACCTTTTAGTGAGCACTCAACTCCACATTGAAAGTCTGAATACTTTCAGCAAAGTGGGGTGCTGATCTAGGCTCCAACCAGTGCTACCATGGGTTAGTTCTATCTTCCCATGGGGGATGATTTATCTATTTTACTAGCTAGCTCATTAGGAGTTATCCTCAGATTTGGAATTTCTTTTCTCTTTCAGGAAGAAGAAGAGATTAAACGACTGGAAGCTTTGAAGTTAGAGAGACAAAAGAGAATTGCTGCTAGAGGCAGTTCCACTACTGCTCTGCCAGCATTGCAGCAAACCAGAAAACAATTGCCAACAAAACTTTCCCCAAGCTCTCACAGAGGATCAAAATTCAGTGATTCAGAGCCTGGATCCTTATCACCTCTGCAAAGGTTCTCCATCAAAAGTGTTTCCGCAGGATCGGGTGATTCTCGGAAAGTCTCTAGGTCCAGCAAATTGAGCACTGGACCTAGCACAGCTGGAAATAGATTAACTCTGTCATTATCGTCATTGTCTGAACCAAAGAATGAGAAAAGTGGTGTAACACCTGATTCAAAGGCATCGATGGCCAGGATTAGAAGATTATCAGAGCCAAAAGTAAGTAGCAGCAATCATGCTTCAATTAAACCACGAAAAACTGGACCAGTACTGAAACCAAAATTATCCAGTGGGACTGAGAGCAAGAAAATATCTGCCATCATGAACCATGATAAAAGCAAGGCAGCATCTCTTCCAGAACTGAAAACCAAAACCACTGAAGGGCATGATTTTGCCCCTGGCAATTCAGCAGCAAAAGAAATTCCACAGAAGATGCACGAAAGCAAGGCCATTGCAACTTCGGAGAGCAATGAACTGAAACAGAATGGAAACAAAATTTCACATCATAGTGATGAGGATGACAACCCAATAATTGAGAAGACTGTTGTTGTGCTCGAGTGTGAGAAGCCCTCCATTCCCTATGTACACACATCAGAGCACAAAATAGAAGTACAAGATGGATACTCTAATAACTATAAATTAGGGGAGAAAACAGAGACTGTGGTGGATTATGCTGCTATTCGAGCACCAGTTTCACCACTTACCATGGATGGGATTGGTAGAAAACACACTGAGCACCAGTTACCAAAGCACCCTGGGCTTCATGAGGTAAGTGACTAGAAATGGTTGACTGGTATATCAATGCGCGTTACATGTAAAATAATTGTCATGTAAATTCATCTTGGAGATTTAAGACTTAGAATAAGTACACAGTGCATTTGAAATGAACATAGTAGTATAAGATTGGAAGTGTTCTTATAGCAGATATGTAGTTTTGAAATTTATTTTGTTATGTTTTATTACTGGATTATACAATACATCAAAACCAGTTAATAGCTCCTTTCATGTCTCAATGGAATCTTGTGAATTGTAATGAACCTCCTTTATTGATAAATGAAACTTATAGAAAAGATTCATCTAAGTTTATCTCTTTTCTTAAAACCTCCTTGCTGCTGTAATTATTTCTACTAAGTCCCAGAATCAATTTGATAATCTGCTTCTGATAATCTTCTCATCAGGAACATAGACTAATATTTTGCCTCTGAATGGCAACGCAAACTTCTGTATTGTTGTAAATTCTGCACTCTTGGATATGAGTAAACCATTTTTTTTTTGCCGCGTTGGAAATCTGTTTCATGATTTGATGTTTGTTATGTATCATCTTCTGTTCTCAGGCTGCATCTGTACATGCAAGTCATGCAGAGAAGGAATCACCAAAGCTTACAAGCACCATTGTTGAGAAGCCCTACCATGCCCCTTATGCTCGGGTCTCATCTTTGGAAGATCCATGTACTGGAAATTCCGAATACGGCAAAGCACCTCCATCAAGCGTAACGGATTCAGCAGGCACAGAGACCATTAAAGCTCACGTGTCTGGTTTAAAAAGCTTGAAACTAGAAGAGATCCCTGAAGCATTGGAGAAGCCTCATACGAAGGAATCATCGAAAGGGTTTCGACGATTGCTGAAGTTTGGAAGAAAGAGTCATACTACAGGTGAACGTAATGCAGAAATAAATCATGTCAGTTTGAATGGGTCCCAGACAGATGATAATGCTGCCTCTTCCAGTGAAGGTAAGAGCAACTATACTTTTGCCCCTGCTTTTAGTGAATAGTTGAACCTGAAGTTCCTTGGACTGCTTAGTGGTTCCACTGAATATGACTATCCATGAAACATTTAGTGAGCAAATGGTATCTTAAAATTCTTTCAGCCAAGTCTAGTTTGAAAGAATATACCACGTGATATTGGTAAAGTCAAAGGAATATACCACTAAATACTCCCAAGGATGAGTTTTATGCAGATAAATAAATTTAAGTGCAAGCCTTAATCATATGTACTTTCCACAAGATCACTATCAATTTTTGGTTGTTGCACCAGTTCATACATTGAAGAATCTTATCTCTCAAGATGAAACCCTCACTGCTGGCTCCAATCAAAAGAGTAAGCTCTCTCCTATGCCCACATCAAACTCATCATATAACACTGTTGTTCATAGATTTAGTTGTCACTAAGATATAAAAAAACTTGGCTGCAGCTTCTCGTCACTTCTCATTGCTATCGCCCTTCCGAAGTAAGACAGGTGAAAAGAAGTTGACTACTTGATAGCTGATATGTGGATGTACCAAAGCAGAAAGCTGGTCTTGTTTTGCACGATTTTTTTGTGCTTTGTTGATTTTCATGTCTTGTAATTGAAAGAAAGGTATGTTAGTTTCATTACGCATATCGGTCAATGTACATTCACATTCAATTTCTAAATTTCTTTTGATTCATTAGGTTTTTGACTTGTTGCTCCCACTCCTATTAAAGTACGACAGTGTTGATAGATTGTTAGAAGTTTTTGACATGGCTTACTTGGAATAAGATATCCTGGAATCTTCACAAATGTAAGGCAAAAGCCTCAACAAACAGCAAAACGAATCTCCCCAAAATCTGAGGTTTTGGGAGGAAATGGCCCATCTAGGATTTTGTAGACTTCTTGTCCAAACTAAGGTACACCAAGAAGCAATGCGGGAATATGTATCCAATCACTTGTTGCTATGGGCACTAGCACCAAAACTTCTGTGGAATCTGCTTACTGTTGGCATCTGGCTACTTTTGTTAGTAAAGTTAAAATTTTCCTTAACTGAATCAAAGTGGAAATCTAATGTTGTCACATTTTAGCTGAACAAAAAAAAAACTTCGAAGTATAAATTCTTCGATAGTGAAATTATAAATTACAACTGTCAATCGCATGCCTATGCCATGTCGAATGGAAAATGACAAGGAGCCTATTGTGTTATCATACAAAGCTGAAACGGTGATTTTCTATCATTGAAAATTTTTTATTTTCCTATTGCTTCCAAGAGTTCTCACTGCATATGTGCCTGCCAGATAAAGAGTCCGGAGAAAACACATGTTTTAATCAAAGCGAATAACAATGCATGAAATGTTGCTTTTGCTCATTCTAGTTAAAGCCTCCTTCGCCAAGCATTCGGCAGCCTCTTGGGGATCCTCCAAGTGTCCGATGAGATGCACTGCTTCTTGATTATTCATTGTCTGGATAAATATCGAAGTTAAAGCGAATGTCTCTAAGTGTACGATATTTATTAGGACAGATGGAGTGTATGTTATGGTAATCAGATATATCTTACCTCCCATATGCCTGTGCTTGCTATGATGACAAACTCAGTATCAGAGTCAATCCTTTCAGCGCCAACAGCAAGCTCGGAGCCTTTAGATTTCTTGGTGCTTGCTGCATCGCTGGATTTCCACGATAACATGCGTCCTGGATGCACAAAATAGCACCCGGTATCAGATCACGGAGGTATATATATAATTGTTAGATTGCTTTTCCATTGCATGTAGACTCCCATGTCATTAATTTTCCGTTTTTATTTTTTATTTTTTTTCCGGATGACCAAAAACCCTTCTGTAACTTTCTGGTGAAACAATGTAGAGTGCGCAGCTTGTTAAAATTTTCCG
>Ga0307510_10008399_pt1 | contig 12301 bp, 14 predicted proteins | sample 12_EM_MG_FD_207224 | JGI IMG/M metagenome (GOLD analysis project Ga0307510, IMG submission 207224) | Populus trichocarpa ectomycorrhiza microbial communities from riparian zone in the Pacific Northwest, United States - 12_EM | ecosystem: Host-associated > Plants > Roots > Unclassified | place...
TTGTTTTATTTTACCTTTCAAAGAAAAGCGTTGACGGTAAAACTTAAGACTTCAAAGGTCGCATTTCTTTAATGCATATGCAAAATGATTTCCAATTCTCTAAGAACATAACTTCACAGTATCATTTGTTGGTGTCCACATCTTGAAGTTAAACTAACCTAAGTAGAACACATCAAATCAAAAGCTTTTTGAAACAAACTCTGCCACTTATGAAATTTGCCTGCCTGTCTCTCAGCACAACTTACGCAGCATGATACCAGAGCCATATTACATGAGCAATTTCCAAGAACACCACAGAATCCATTCTAAATGTAGACTAACACCATAAAAGCATAAAGGCTGGTAAGAATGAAAACTAAAAGAAAGTAATGTAGAGCATAAAGAACACACCCTCAATCTGTCAGACAAGACAGAAGGAGTTATAAGCTTGTACTTGGGAGCTTCAGAAAGAAGCTTATCGTAGGTAGCTTGATCAAACAAAACCATGTTGTTCACCTTCTCCTTTTGCTTTCCCTTGCTCCATTTCTGCACATAAAACCCCAACAAATCACAACAAAGAAAAAAACCCAAACACTCTTTAAGAGCAAATCATCCAATGTTTAAAAAAAAAAACACTAAAAAAACCAACAAAAGAAGGAGCCCCATGATTTGTTTTACCTTCTTCTTCTGTTTGCCACCGCCAGACTTAGCTGGTTTTGAAGACGGTGGTGGAGCCTTCTCCTTCTTTGGTGCCTACAAAGAAAACAACCGCCACGAATAAATGAATGAAAACATCATAAACCACTGTTCGGATGCCGAGAAATAGAAGGGATATTTAACAAAAATCATGAAAGGTATGTGGTCTTGAGATTGTTACCATGACAAGAGATCAAAGGTTGAATATAAAGGGTTTTGGAGGGACCGATCGAGAGAAACTAGGCTAAGCGAGAAGAAGGAGTAAGGTCTGCTTGCAGAGAGTATTTATAAGTGTGCATTTTGGTGCTTGCTAGGGTTTTTTTTAATTTGCGGTGTGTTTGGTTGCTGGGTTTGGTGCATCCTTGATTCAGGTTGGACCTGTAAAACACAGTTCTAGTGGGCTTCATTCGGGTTCAACTTAAGGGGCTTCTGGGCTGGCGCCTGAAATCCTCACTGTGGAGTTTGTTTTCTGTGTTGTTCTCCTCTTAAATTGCACATCTAAGTATTGCGGTGTATTGTTTTCTTTCAAAGTATTTTTTTATTTAAATATATATTAAAATATTTTTTATTTTTTATACTAGTATTTCAAAAATTATAAAAAAAATATTAAAAAATATCATTTTAATATTATTTTTTAAAAAATCAAACACCGTTTCAAAATGGACTCTCAATAATAGTTTCAAGTTTCAACAAGACAAAAGTCAGTATCCACTCATTCAATGAATTGTGTAATCTTAAGCAATGCCACGAAACCTTTTTAAGAGAAGAAAGAATAATTTTCCCTCTTGATGGGAGATGATACGATGTTAAAATGGAAGAAAAGGTAGTAAATTCTCTCAATCCCATCTTCAACATGCATCCCTTCTTTCATTTTTTTCAATAGTGGATGAACTATTAAAAATATAAAAAAAAAATGACTTGGAAATTCCTTAGACGTTAGAAAAAAAAAAGTTATTAAATTTAATCTAATTCACGTGTCAATTTAACTCTAATCTGAATAATGTTTGAAAAAAATCAATAATTAATTTGATTAAAACAAGCTTAAATGTCAATATATAATTTTATTAAATCATGATTTGATTTAAAATAAAAAATAAAAACAATGTAGTTTTAATCCACTTTGATGAATTAAAGCTAACCCGTCCAACTATCCAACTAGCTTATGGGTGGGGTGAGTTTAATAACTTTGGTAAGAATGCAGGCGCGTCTATAAAGTGCACATGCGGTGATAAGATATAAGCATTACCGGGTGGTTGCCTTAATTTTTAGCAAACTATGAGCTGAAATTGCATTTTACAAATGGCTTCCATAATTAAATATTCTACACGCACTACTGCTTTCAATTTTTCACAAAATCTATGGTTAATAGCTAATTTGATATTATAATAATGGTTATTTTTTATAATATTTTTTTATTTTTAAAAATTTAATTTTCACATCAAAACGATATAAAAATATATAAAAAATATTTTTTAATATAGAAAAAAATTTAATTTTTTTAAAAAGTATTTTTAAAATACAATGAAAATCCATTCTTTGAACAAACATTATAATATGTAAATCGATAAAAAGCAAAAGAAAGAATAAACCTGATCGCCCCCACGATTTAGTGGCCTATAAAGAGAGATTTGAGAATCGGACATTTGGCCCATAGTAATTCAATTCTTTGATGTAATCGATGACAAGGTCATGATCACTTTGGTGATTAAAGATAAAGCAAGATTCAAGACTATCATCTTAGCTACTTTATTTAAGGGAATATAATTACTGCTTAATTATACCTTGTAACTACTAACTACTACAAGACTCTACTAGCTAGCACACTGATATATATATAAAAGTAGGTATGTATGCGACACGTCTGTCTTGAAACAGAGGCTGCGGTGACATATATAACCAGGAAGGTTTTAGACAAGCTCTTGAAGTTCCTTCCGTGCATTAAGAACAAGGGAGACCCAAAACATGGGAGATGGTAACAAGATGGGATATTTGTTCCTCGTGCTCGCAAGCTTATGCTTGTTTGCATCTTCAACTGATCCACTTCATGATCACAAGCCCCTCCTCTCAGGTATTCTTCTGTTGCCTCTCTGCAGAGTGTGTGTGTGTGTGTGTAGAACCCTTTTAATTATTCATAGACTTCGAGAAAATAAGAAGAACCTTTTGAGGCACAATATCTCGTTCAAGTACTAGAGTCAATGAATTCTGATATATACAAGCCAAAAAAACACCATAGAGTCCATGGAGTAGGATGCTAGCTCGAGCAGCTGGGAGCAAGGAGATGAGCTACAAGTATTTAAAAAATCTAACGTATTCAAATATTTCATCTGAGTTACAAGTATGTTGTATGTTGAATTCTGTATTCAATTCTGAACGCAGACTGTATTTTTTATTAACTCGTTTTTATGGTATAACTAAACATAAAAACTATTATTTTTCTCATAACTAATGATTTTTCAATGAATAAACGAGGTCTAAGAGAAAGTTGATCACTCTAAATTTCTGTAATTTTTTGTAAAAGTTAATAATTCTCATTTTTTTCATGATATAATTAAACCGGAAACTGATCATTTTTAAAAAAAAAATATTTCTTACGAATTGAATCTTTTTAAAGGAATGCGCAAACATTCAAGTTAGGAATTTTAAGGAAGGGATATGATAGTTGTTGTGGTTAGTCAAATATGCAGGGAAAAAAAAAGGAGGAGAACCAGATACTCTTTTTTTAGCTTTCTTCTTGAAAATTTCTGGGCACTACAGTTGCAAGCATCTTGATAGAGTTCTATTCGAAGATTTTCGATGAGACAAATCTTGCTTTCACCTGTGTAAATGATGATAGTCTGCGTGACAAGACCAGGATTAGTAAAAGATTAGTAAGAAGCTTATAATTTCTTATGCTAGCCACGTATAAGGTAATTCCCTTATACGAAGCAGAGTTCTTTTTGGGTCAAGAGAGAAACTTTGAATCTTGCATGGCAACAGATTATTCCCTGTCCCCCACAGATAAAAGGATTTTCTACTGTCATGCAAAAAAGAACCTCCTCCAAATTTCTTTTAAAGGAAAGGGTGTCTACACTGAACTTTGACCGAATGATCAAATGAATTTTAAGGTTTCGTTTATCATTTCTTTTAAGGAAAGGGTGCCATCTGGAGATAACAAAACATGAAAAATGAAAACAGTTGAGTTTGAGAGTACATGACCTCTCACCTTTCATATTTTGAAAGGACAGATTCGCTTCAAAACTATCTTGTTTTGTCTGTTCCTTTAACCAGAAACCCGAAACACTGAACAGACGTAGCATAATAGTTTTACTATCGTTGACAGGACTAAGAAGTTCAAGCCTTTTATTTCGTAGTTTTAATCACTAATCGGTCCCTCTGTTGTTTTTTGCACCGAGAAAGACTCAACAACATCAAAAACAGATCTTCTGCACGAGAACAGTACGGGAGCGACAGGCACACATCAACATGACACCAGTAGCATTGGTGATGATTCTAGTGAAAGAAGTGGTATAGTACACGGCAGCGAATTTGCCCATGGCTCAGTTTATGGAGGTACACATGGTGGTGCAACTGGGGCAGCTGACACTTCGAATGGCGGTGGTGATGAACACGGAAGTGGAGCGGTTGTCGTAACTGGTGCTGTAATGAATCACCACCCAAACAAACACCACAATGCTGGCAGCCACCAGGCGAACGGCATAGTGCTTCCAATACTGATTACGACTGCCTTGGTCGCTCTCATTGTACATTAAGCTAAAATAACGAGGTTGTTGATGCTTTGTACTTGCATGTCACTCGGTTTTGGGTTGTGTTTGTAGCATGCATTCCTGTGATATAAAAGTCAGTTGTGCGGTTTGTAATGTATATCATGGCAAGCAAATGCATGTGCAACGGGCTCTTGTAGCAATCATTTATTTTTATCAGGTTCGCAGGTCCGCACGATTAAAATCATTCAGCCAAAACATAAGTCCTAAATTGAAGCTAGAAAACTTTCTACTTTATGAAACAGGAAAAGAAAACACGTATCACTAGGAGTTTCAGCATCCTATTTTCTGATATCATTTTACAGGTCATGGTTGGGTTACACTCTGGTTCCTCATGACAATGCTTTCAAAGGCACTAGTAGGCTACTTTCTTCTTGCCTGGAGACAATCGTATGAAGCAGTGTTCGTACATGGCAAATCATTAATATATGAGGAATCAACTCCAATATTTGGCATGTAAACTACCATGTATTAAAAGCATAGTTTGTGCAATCACACCCATGTGAGTGCGTGCAGAAGGGCTACAAAATCCAGTGCATTCAAATTCTAGCACCCTCGGAGTCTGATTGGAAATAGCTCTGCTTGTCGCCCAAGCCCCGACACCCACAGCCTTAGCTAGTCATTGGTAATTGAATGGGAACAGACCTCACCATAACTGTTAAGAAAACAGTTGATATCCACAACTCAAATAGGCCCTTTTCTAAATGTTCTCACAATATTTCTCGGTTAAAATTCATTCTTTACCCTTCAGTCTACATTCTAGAATTTGTAACAGATGCTTGCTGGCATAATTGCTCGATTCATCGGTACAAAGGTAAGCAGTAGTTAATATTGGTATGAGGTAAAACAATAATCAAACTTCACTGCTAGAAATTAGCAAGTTGCTCAAGTTTACGAGCCTGGAAAAACTTGCAGCGGCTTTTACCACTTGATTCAATTTCTTCACTTTTCCTCTTTGATGTAGTGACACCAAAACTGCTTAATTTTAGTTGCCTCTTACCACTGCTACTACTAGAACCATCTTCCTCCGTTTTATCAGATTCCCTGTTTAAAAATAACAAGACAAATGTAGTCATGTGAAGTATGACATATTCAATAGTTCTATCTTTCTTTTTTTCTTTTTGCATAGTGAATTGCAAAGGAAACAGGAAAATGGGGTATTGGTAAATCCCAGACAATGCTGGCTGCAAATGGCATGCATAAAAAAACAAGAACCAATCCTGCTATCAACAAACTGGACCGTATTCATGTGCAAGTAACATGGAGTGCACCCCTCAAAACTGATTAATGCTTTGTGCCTATTCTGGCATCACATACAAAAGAAAAGGGAAGCAAAGAATAGTGAAGCAAATTCATTCCAAAGTGGGTCCATCAAACGTTTTATACTACCAGGTTGCACACCCGACTAAAAGCCTCAATTCCCTAAAGTCCAAGCATAAACGATGCCCCAAATAATCATAGGAAGTCATTCAAATTGACCTCACCTCCATAGCATTCCCTATATGGAGTTATGACTGATTAAAGTAGTGATATTTGCTACATTTAACCTCCTGTTTACTTTAGTATCATGACCACCAAATGAATGCCTGTCTCATTGAGAAAAGCAGAGACACCTCAAATCATGCGGCACAATGATGCAGCTGCAGAAGAAAGATAATGCTAAGGGAAAGTAAAGTGAGGACTGATAACTGACCACACAACTTCAACCATGTTCTTGGAATAGGACGTGCATGTACCCCAACTGAAGCGGACCAATGATGGGAATCCAAATACCGAGTGTTGATGTTTTTCCAACCAAGATTTGGTTTCAGGATCTGCACCCAACAATAAAACTGGATTCAATTTACAAACAGCTAAAATATACAGAGTGAAGATCATATTACACATCAAAGAGATGATTAAGCACCGCCAACCTCCAGGATATCCAGATCCAAAATTCCTAGTCATGTTTTCAGCTGTTTCATCAAGTACCCAGTCTCGCAAGGCCCGGTCTCTTGTAACCTACTCAATTGAACAAAAAATAAACATGCAAGCAAGAAAAATTTAGAGGAATCAAATGAATGGGAAATTGCTACCTTCGCAACAATACTTGCTCCGCTCACGACTGGATAAAGACTATCAGCCTTCTTCGCAACAACAAACTTGATAGAAGGAAATCTCTCAGACAGTTTTATTCTATATTTCTCAGGATCTCCCACTGTATCCACATACACCTGAAACCCAATCATGTCAACATGTAAGCAGTTTTAACTTCTATTGTGGCATTATTTAATGATAGCAATGCCAGAGCAAGTTAAAAGGCACTTAAACTACAAAAGTTGTTGCAGGTTGACACATCATCACATGTTTAATCCAATATAATGCACATGGATTGTAAGGAAAAGAGGAAATGGTCCATATAATTGCCTCGAACTTACAGCTAGATAAGCATGCGTTAAGGGGAAAACCCACATCCTCTAAGTAAGAAAAAAAATCTTACATCAGTTAAAAGAACTCCCATGTTGAGCACCCTAGTCACAAGGCCACTAGCAGAATCGTGCGAGATCTCATTTAGGTTTATCTTGATCCTAAAGAGAAAAGATAAGAAAACATTTATAACAGAAATGTTAAAGAATGCCAGAAGAAATCTAATTACATTACCTACTTACTTCTTAAGCATTTTAGCCGAGAGCTCCCTCGGATCAATAACATCAACAGCCCATCCAATCAATTCGTTAGCCTTTAATTTTTCAAATAACTCCTCCCTTTTCTCTTCTTTTAAAGTCTTTGAATCTACAAGCAACAACATAAAAGGTGGCATCATCAAATCTGAGTAAAGCCATCCAATATTTGAACCCATATATTGAAAGGGCACAGATAGCTTATAATTGCCATTGTTGGCAAAAATCTAAACTTTCAAAAAGAATGATAAAATGCAATCCTTCTTTTAACTCCAATTCCACCTTCTAAAATTATATTACACACCATCATTCAAGCCCTTATACAAATCTAAATAAAAACTTTCCAATCACTCAAGCTCTAGTCCACATAAATGAAGGGTACATGCGCTAATGATGCCATTTGCGGAAAAAGATCCAAACTTTCAAATATAAAGATGGAGTAAATGATATACTTTTGCACCACATTCCACATTCTACACATTCTAGTAATTCTCATATAACATCATTCCAGCTCCAGTGCAGATGGAAATTAAAACAAATGGACACAAAAAAGGGCCAGGCATTTCCAAGAAACCAAACAAAACCCAGATCAAAATTAAGTTTTAAAAATCAAAACCTGCAAATTTGAGGGTAGAGAGAGTTTTCTCGTAAGAGCGAGCACAGTACAAGCATCCGTACACCATAGGTCCTGAAACAAGACAAACAATTAACCCCGCAAAAAAGACTTCAAGACAATAAAATGAAAATAAGAAAAGAAAACCCAGAAAGGAATTGTTAGAAGTGTAAAAAATGTGAAGCAAAACAAGTATGAATAAGCAGTAACGTACCAAGAACTGGTCCGCGACCAGCTTCATCTATGCCCATAATGCAAGGCTTTGATGCCCAATCGGGGAGTATTGACTCAGATTCCATTGTTCACAGAGCCTTTTGCAAGGAAACCCCTAGCCCTTCTCTGTTCGAGACTGTATATGGACAACGGCGTTTGTGTCCCGCCAGAAATGAGTGAGAGAGAGTGTATAAGATGATTTTCGACAAGATGTGAAATAGACTAGTGCTTCACGCTTCGGCCTCTAACTTGGGCCTAAGAAATGAAAGAGATAGTTATGCTGATAGAATTTTTTTTTTTTTTTAAAAAAAGGATAATTACAGGAGTGTGTTTGTTTCCATGATTAAAAAAAGTAGTTTTTGAAAGTTTTTGAATTTTTGTTGTTTTAAGTTATTTTTTTATGTTTATTTATTTATTAATATTAAAATAAATTTTAAAAAAATAAAAAAATATTATTTTAATAAATTTCAAGATAAAAATCATTTTAAAAAACAATCACCACCATAATTTTAAACACTAATTAAAAATTTTAATTTGAATTAAGAAATTTAATTAAACTAATTCTCTTTCTTTCTGTTTTATTTTTAATAACACCAAACTGAATATGTATAATTTAATTTATAGAGCTTTCAATTTTGCTATTTTTTACAAACTTTGTTTTAATTGGTTTTTTGTTTATATGATTTTTTTTGTTCAGTTCCGTGTAGTTTGGTTTTATCAAAACTAAATCAACCTTTTTTATTTTAATTTTCTAACCAAAAATATTTTAAAAAATACTGAAAATTGTTTGTTTTGAATATAATTCAATTAATTCAGCTCATCCCTGGCCAATTACATCTTAACTCGGAACAAAATCATGATTTTTTGTGGTTTTTTTTTTTTATGATGATGCTTATTGCATTGTGATAAATGTAAAGTTGTTAAAAAATCAACATGAGAGAAAAAAAATGAAGATGGATAGAAATGAGAAGACTTACCATATTTTTAAATCATATAAAAAGCAATGGTTCAATCTTACACCGACAATAGAAGAAAGGTGATTGTTTGATATTATATTGTAAATATTTTTAAAAATATTTTTTTATATTATTTTTTTAATATTAAAACATTAATGATCTGTTACTTGGAAACACGGTTGAAACCACGTTCCTTTAAATTTTGTTTTCAAATCGTTTTGATGAACTGATTTTAAAATTAATTTTTTAAAAATAAAAAGAATATTATTTTAATATATTTCTAGATAAACAATACTTTAAATTATAAATAAATCGCTGCCTCAATCTCGCCATGAAACACATAAAACTATGCAGAAAGGATAATGTACACTAGGTTAAACATTGAGAGGGGAAATATCTCTTATATATCTTTATCTTTGTGTAGATTTTCTCCATCAAATCTAAAAACTTCCTGTTACTTGTCAATCATTCCCTGGCAAAAGCTCCTGTGTGTACAAATAACAGTTTCAAAATGGCGCACCAGAGCAAAGGCAAGTATCAGAAAACAAATACCAGTAGCTCCAGCTCTGTACAAGAATACACAAAACATCTTGTATATCTCTATGAACAGTACGAAAAAGCAGCAATCCTTCTCAGGTCTAACATCCTACTGGATAATCCTAAGAAGCATGGGGGCCACGAGTTTTTCCTCTTTGCAACTTATAATCAAATCCAGGTACTGCATTGCTTCTCGAGGGAGAAGGCCGTGGATAAAAGAGCTGAACAAATGCGAATGGGTCCCTTGCATCACATCAAAACACTGCTCCAATACCCTCAATTGCTGCTCCTTGCTCAGCTCCATAGCCTCCATCAATGGCAATACATCTCTCTCCTCCTCCTGGAAGTGCTCTTTACTATGCTCCTGTTAGCACATTGGAACAATCCAAATTATTCAGTACCTTTAAAGACCTCAAGGCACCTTTCTCGATAAAGGGACACGGGGAAAATTCATAGGCAGATACTTGTAAAAGCCAAACTAGCCCCACAGCACTATTACATCAAGGAATGGCAGTAAACTTGGCTTGCACCACACTACATGGGCATGACCTATCTTTCTCAGATTGTTAAAGCAAAACATTTAAAAGGGGATGGGGTTATACCAGCAATGATCTGAGCCGAGAGGAAAGGTTCCGAAGAGCCTCTCGGTAGTCATGGCTTCCAGTGTCAAGAACTACAATTGATTTTATATCTTCTTTGATTCCATTCATGATGGGCAGGTCCCTTCCATGTTCCTCATTTGCAGCTTTACATAGCCCTGGATCATCACATTTAATTTTCAGATCTTAAACATCCTTAGCAAGTGCATTACCCCCACAAAAAAAATCTCAGCAAGCAATAAAAAAGAACACTATTCTTCACCTTACCAGCAAGTAATCTTCATTAGCTTAAAAACACAACCCAATCTTTAGCAAGAATAATCAAAATTAACCGAGCAACAACTTAAGTACACAATTTTTTTTAGGAGAAACAAATACTTCCAAAACAATACGATTAAAATATTTTTTCGTCGGCAGGTTGACTTGGTAAATCCGTGACTTCTAGCCTGATTGTCAAATATCTTTTCGTGGGAGATTAAAATATTGCAACCCAGACCATTTTTCAGGTCAGATCTCGTACCGGTCGAACAAGGATGTCCCCAATTCCTTACCTCTCTCAGCCGTTTCCAAAAGCGGAAAGACCACACGCTCCTCCATTTGCGCGTGCTCAACCATAACCTCCAACAACTGTGAATAACTCTTTTGAAACTTCTTCACCTCCATCCTCTCACTCCCCATTGCCGGATCACCATTCCTCCTCCCGCCACGTGTCACCAAATCTTCACTCCACCTCACCATCCTCTCCAAATGCCACACCACACTCCTATGTTGCAACGCCGCCATTGTCACCACCAACGCCGCCGTCTCACCTCCCTCCTCCTCCACCGGGACAACCAACGGCGGCTGCGGCAACTTCACGTCTATGAACCGGACCATCATCTCTCGGGTTCCCGAAATCGTTTCAGACCCGATTTGAACCACTGGTTGCGGGTCATTAGTGGGTGTAAACTGAAGCGCTCTGGTCTTGTAAAGAAGAGCAAAATGGATGTAGAGAGTGGAAGAGGTGGCGGGGTCACCGTATAAGTGGACGGCTGTAGTTGATTTGATGAGATCATATGGAGCTATCTCAGCCATTGCTTGTTTTGAGTTTGTAAAACAGTTGCAATTACCCATCTTCGTTTCTCTTAATATTTTGGAAAGAAGACACAAATTAATGGGTGTTGGATTATGGTTTCTTTTTGTGGGTTAGAAGTAACAAAAGAGTGAGGAGTGAAGAGCAAGAAAAGGATTGGTAAAGAGGGAAGGTGATGGGTTAGTTAGAAAAAGGGAAAAGAGCTGTTGCATAAAGTAGTAAAGGATGGAGACAAGAACAAACTGCAAGAGAGAAGAGATTTTGATGAAAGAAAGCCTATCTTTCTGTATAGAAACTTTAAAAAAAAAAAAAGGGAGGGGGAGAGGGAGAGGGAGAGGCTTGATCTTGAAGAAGAAGATGGGAAGAAGACATCTCAGCAAACAGGGCCATAATGTTGTTAATTAATTTTCATTTTTTTCCTTTAAAATCTTTGATGAATTCGTTTGCTTTGGGGTGGGGATCGGCGAGGAATGCATGGGGAAGAATTCGAGCTCAAACTTCAAAGCTGATATCTAAAAAAAATAATTAATTTGTTTGAATATATCAAACTAATACGAGGGTTATTATATCTTTAAAACCATTCGAAAAAAGAAATTAATCTCATTGACAATCAATTTGTTTAAAGATATCCTCTGCAGTCTGTAGTAAAAAATAAAATATGAGGTCAGCCCACTTCTGAATCCGTGCTGCAGGTGGAAAAAGAAAAAAGACAAAAAAGAAACTTAAGAAGATGATTATAATTTTGATAAGAAAACACGACCTCGTCGACGATAGAATAAGATGACTCACGAGTTATACATCTACTCCAATGCTTGACTTGTCACATAAAATCACACGGTGTCGGTCCAAAATTGACTTAATATACATACTCATTCAAACTTTAATCACTTGGAAACATGCATGCATAGAAGACTAAGCAAATGCAAGCAAGATGATCAGTTGTTTTCATAGCATAATCCAAGCCTCCGTACGTTTCTGCCCAAGTCACCGGCACATGGTGCCGTGTTTGTTTTTGCAGTGGCTTCATGTTTTTTTTTTTATAATTGAATTTTTATTATATTTTATTATATTAATTTCAAAATTAAATTTAAAAAATAAAAACATATTATTTTAATAAATTATCAAAATCACATCAACAAATAATATAATATTTTGAATTGTGATATCGCTTATTTTTCAAGTTAGTTTGTATCTACAAATATATCTAAATATTTT
>Ga0307510_10008400_pt1 | contig 12300 bp, 5 predicted proteins | sample 12_EM_MG_FD_207224 | JGI IMG/M metagenome (GOLD analysis project Ga0307510, IMG submission 207224) | Populus trichocarpa ectomycorrhiza microbial communities from riparian zone in the Pacific Northwest, United States - 12_EM | ecosystem: Host-associated > Plants > Roots > Unclassified | place...
CTGATTCACTGCGGCATCACGTCATTTCGACTAATGGAATAGAATACCGAGGTGGGAGAGTAACCACGAGTGTAGAGCACCATCACGTTGGGTGGGGAGGAAATATATGGTAGCGCCCGACAGAAAATGGGGGAAAAACTGATGAAAAAAAAAGAGATAACATCCGCGTCGCTGCGTCGGTCATATGGATGGGATGGCACTGGCAGAACATCGCTGTAACACGCTTGCGCGTGAGTGTGCTTTTGAGTGTGTAAGAGTGTTAGTATGAATAAAAAAGACAAGTCCTCTTAAGGGCTTCACGCAAAACTAAACCGGCCCAAATACGTGGGGAGTTTATTTCTGCGAAAGACGTGTAAAAAAGGGTGTCCGCCTCTCCAGCATGGAGAGGCTTTCTTTATATACATTCTGTTCTATCTACTTTAGGTACTAAATCCAATCTTTTCCTTATCTCGGCCGACGTTCACCTGCAACTTGTTTGAGGGTCTTTTACCCTCAAACACTTCGATCTTTTGTCTTACTTATGTTTTAGTTCTTTCCCTTATGATTATACACGGCTCCGGTGCATCCCCGGGCATTCACATGTCATGTACACCTTCGCACGTGTGATGTATTTTGAGGTAAGGCGGTCAAGTACTTCTGCCGCCTTACACCCTCCCCCTCCAGAGTGAATCAAAGGGGGTGAAGTTGAAGTCAATCATCAACAACTATACTTTTGAGTACCATACACTGTAAGGGTACGTTTCATTAATGAGCCTTAAGGCCAGAACACAGGCAGAAAGAGATAACGCAATCAAGCCATGAAGCGATGCGTATAGACACAGGAGCTAGCAAGCGAAGCAGATACTTTTTCAAGATGCCTTTGGGAACATGGGCGGAAAGAGACAGTGGCCACGTTAGATGGTCAGGCAGGACCCATAGTGGTGTCCTTGTCCAGGCCATCTCCATAATCGACCAGCTCATCATCCTTGTCAATGTTGTCAAAGTGCGAGGGTGTGGATGCTATTAGTGTGGATGGTTGTGTTTTATCCTCAGCACAAGTTGACGATTGTGTAGCTTTAGCAATGACAGGTGATGGACTAGTTTCAGCGGTGACAGAACGTGGGCTAGTCTCGGCGGTAGTGGAAACGCTCGTTGGTGATTTACTGGCGCTGGGTGCTGGGTGTGCGTCGACATCAGAGGATGAACTCCCCTCAGATTGATGAGTGGTGCGAGGGGCGATGTATTGTGCGCACGGGACCTCCAATGTAGGTCTATAGTACCCAGGCAATGATGAGGGGATGTTCTTGGTAAACCACTTGTTGTCGCCATTTATGAGCTCATGGGCTCGTTGTCTTGCCCATCGCAAACCCTCAGTATGACTGCTAGAAGGGTTGTCGATGATCTCCATCGCTGTGTAAGCTGCTGCCCAGGGTCTCCAAGACTCTGCTTCATTTGTAGTCACTCCTGAGGATGTCAGGAAGTGTGCCATCTTGTTCTCGCCAAGGTGGCGTTCATCGCCAAAGATTGTCGCGTTGTAGATCTTTGCGCGGCGGTTTGGTGCGATGGTTAGACCCAACTGCTCGATGATATGTTGATAACGCTCTGGGACGATGAGCAGCGTGGCTGCTGCACGAAGGAATGCATCTTTGATAACAGCGCGAGTGGGCCCTTTAGGTCCTTTTGATGCACGAGGGATAAAGCGAAGGATGGCTTTCGCGCCATTGATGTGTATGGTTTGATATCCCTGACCGACGTGTGGGATACCAGTGTACTTAAATGAAGCATCCTCTTCGCGTTTGAGTTTGAGCCATCGTTTCCAGACCGAATTTTCGTCATAGGGTGACGGTTCATTGCGCTTAGATGGGCCCCGTCGAGGAGGGTTCCCGTCATGGGTTTCTAACCAGCGATCGAGGGCGCGTTGATGGAATGTATCGCGCAGTTCGGGAGGCGTGTTATGGATACGTTCACAGTACCCAAAAGCCTTGTTATCCGTACTGAAGAGGGCGTTAACCTCTTCCTCAGACTTCGGATCTTTATACGGTGATACAAGGACACCGTTCCTCCCCCCCCCAGCAATGTAGATGAGCGGAAGGGGAAGGTTAGCGGCCAACGCAGGAGCACGAAGCTCATCAGTAAGCTGCTCCCTAGTAACCAGATAAGTGGTCCAAGCAGGGCCTACTGCATTGCAATCGCCAAAGGTGTAGACAAAGAGCGCATGTGACGCGAAATCAATGTCACCATCCCCAGCAAGAGCAGTGCAGAAGTACTGATTAGAAGTGTAGGATAGGATAGGGTGGAGAGAATAAAGGCCAACGCTGTCATAGAATTGGGATGCAGTGAAGCGGGGCACCATGAGTGGAGCAAGAGGAGCGAGCGAAGTGTCACCCGGCAGAGGGGTAGACGGTGCCGCAATTGGAAGCGTAGAGACAGGTGAGATGGCCTGTGGTGGATCGGCCATCCTGGAAAGAAGGGGTGGCACGACCTGTGGGTGTGCAGCGGAATCCTCGACCATCGGGGAGTCAGCGCGGCATGGGGTGGGAGAATCTGGTGTGAGACGAGGTTGCTTGCGATGGCGCAAGGAGTGCTCGTGCTCAAGGTCGTGAAGTTGGTTCTTAAGAAGGTCGACCTGTTCATTCAGGTCGCTGATTGTAGTCTGTTTATCGTGTTCGCTATCATGCAGACGGTTGATCTCATCGTCTGCAGAATTAAGTCGGTGGCGTGTGCTCCCAAGGTCATCACGAGTGTTCGCTAGCTCTACGCGAACGACGTCGAGTTCTCAGAGCAATGAAGCATTGCTTTGCTGCATCGAACTACTGTTGATTTGTAAAGTTGCGTGTGCCTGTTGCAGCGCATCGTGATTACGCTGCAATGTGGTGTTTTCAGCGGCTAGATTGCTGCGTATGACCGTCTTGCGTCGCAATTCGGCGGTGGTAAGAGACGGTTCATTGTCCAATGCAGACAACGTGTAATGACGAGCCCATACTGCGCAAGTTTTGCAAGTATGGGTTTCGTGTGATACTATGCGGACCATGGCGTTGTATTGCCACGGCCCAGGGTTGGTAGAACTCGTGTTCGACGCGAGTGCAGGAGAGCTCATAGCGGGCTGTTTTTGTGGGTGGGTGTAACGACGTTGTATTCAGGCAAAGTGGGGAACGTCGTCGACCTTTGGATTGACTATAAGTCGAGTAGTATATGAAATAAGAATTTTATTTGCACTATGATCGACATGTTTGATCGTAAAACCAATTGATCGCCATGCTGATTTTTTGGGGTGCTTTTGCAAGGTGAATGAAATTGGCGGAAGTGTCCATTCAAGGTGAAACGCTCCTTCTAGGCAATTCTGAGGGCTCCTTGACACCCAGGAGCTGGAGATACTTGTCTAGAGCTTGTAAATCTTTACAAGTCTCGTAAGTCTCCCATGTGATATCTCCATCATTCCAGTGTATCTGGAAAGACAGTCTGTTATTATCCCACTTGTGTGCCAAGATATCCTCAACCAGGGTTTCCTGATCATCTGGAGAGCCAAAGTCATAGTGCATGTGCGCTTCCCGGTGCGGGAATAGTGCATCATCATTTGCGTGGTATGGGTGAAGCTTGCTGCGATGGAATCGGTCATGCAATCTCCGTGCTCGCAACCGATTTGGTAGTTCAACTTTATAGGAGGACGTGCTCGGTTGTGCTTCCAGCACTTTGAAAGGTCCGACATATTTTGGTAATAACTTAGTCGCTCGTCCTTTCGGGAGTGAAAGATCAGCTGTAGAGACGTAGACTTGATCACCAGCTGCGAAGGTATCATCCTCACAGCGGTGGCGATTTGCGTTATGTGTCTGTCGCACTCGACTTTCTATTATAGCATCGTGCGCGTGCGACAGGTTCCTGAGTGTGCGTGCGATGAAGTATTTCACACCGGGTACTGCACTCGACTCTGGAATTATCCCGGGATTGATACTGGGTACATACCCATAGCTGAGCTCAAATGGGGCAAATCCAGATGAGGTACTTATGGCGGAATTCAACGCGAACTCCACCATCGGGATCTTTTCTGCCCAGTCCCGCTGATCCGGGCGTACTATCGCTCTAAGTATTTGAGCGACTGATCGTATTGCACGCTCCGATGCACCGTCTGTTTGCGGGTGGAAAGACGTCGACATTAGAAGCTTCGTTCCAAGGAGTTTATGTGTCTCGCGCCAGAACTTGGACGTGAACTTCGAATCACGATCCGAGACTATGGTTTCTGCAAGTCCATGTAAGCGGACTATTTCTCGGATGTATAGCCACGCCAGTTCACTCACGGTTGTTGTTGTGCGGATGGGAACTAAGTGTACCATGGATGTAAGGCGGCAGATGACTACCCAAAGATAGTCATGACCACTGGACTCCGGGAATGGACCGACAAAGTCCATGGCTATCGATCTCCATGGTCGCGTTGGGATTGGCAGACTATGCAGGAGTCCAGGCACTCGCTGATTGCTGGTCTTCGTCATTTGACAGATGGGGCAAGTTTTACAATATAGCTCGACATCATGCCCGATGCGTGGCCACCAATAGTGGCGTCGTATATATTCCACTGTCTTTTGAGGGCCAAAATGGCCAAGTACCTCATGTGCTTGTGCAATAATAACCTCTGTCAATCGTCGCTTCTTCTGAATTATAGATGGTATGCACAACACTGAATCACCAGCGCGATTTTGAGTGTATATGAGATCTTTAATGATCTCAAAGCTTTTGTGGTGTGCGACGTTCCCTAACACTTTAGAGAGCAGCGGATCTTTTGGGTATCCATTCTTTATGTCTTTCAGAATAGAGCGGTCGCCCTCCACTCGTGGGCGGAGGTTTGGCAACTGTCCCAAGGATTCTCTGATCATAGGGTCTACTTGATCGTTTGATCGTGGTACATGCACTGTGTGCTCATCTGATGGTTGCTCATGGGTGCTTTCCTTATGGGCAACGAGTTCTGCTGCTTCTCGCTGCCTCTCTTCTATTGCTTCAACAACTGGACGCTTTGGTGCGAAGGATACTGGTTCGTCTGCTCACCGCGGTGCTCGTCGCCGCCGCTGCGTGCGTGTATTATGTTCCTTGCCAGTCTCACGCATTGCTCGGGTCTCTTCGAACCTATCCCAAGGGAGATCTTCCCCTTCTGGGTCGAGTCGAGCATCTGCGTTGACATACTGGGGAGTATCTTTCATCTCATCCCAATTATCACTCTCATAGTATCTAGACAGAGCGTCTGCCACTAAGTTGGTTTCCCCTTTGACATACATGATATCATAGTCAAATCGTGCAAGGAACTCCATCCAACGCGCTTGTCGACTGTTCAGACGTCTCTGTGTCTTGAAGAACTCTAGTGCCTTGTGATCTGTGACTACAGTAATCTTTCTGCCGAGAAGCTTGTCTTCCCATTTGAGCAAGGCTTCGAGAATAGCTATGGTCTCCATTTTGAAGACTTGATAATTCATCTGTGCACTAGAGAACTTTTTTGACATGAAGCCAGCAGGGCGGCATGTTTGCCAAGTCTCCCCTTGCCCGTACATTGAGCTGACGCCTGACATAGATGCGTCGCAAATGATCCATATTGGTTGATTTGAACTTGGGACGATGGGCTTTAATATTGGAGTTTTACAAGTGACCGATTTTATATGATTGAAGCATGTTTCATGCAATGGTTTCCAATAAAATGGCTGGCCATTCCTGCAGATCGCAGCGAGCGGGCCAGTGTATGCGGTTATATCTGGCATGAAATGCACTAAGTATTGAACGAGGCCCAAAAACCGCTGCACATCCTTAAGATTTTTAGGTGCAGGCCAATTGCGAATGCGGGCCATTTTATCAGTGTCTGCATGGAGTCCTCGGTCATCGATGAGATGTCCCAGACAATCCATATGTGATGAGAATAAATCGCACTTCACCTCTTCCAAGAAGAGGTGATTTTCTCTCAACTTTTGGAGTGAGTATTCGAGATGTCCTGCGTGATCCTCGACTGTATCATCATAGACAAATAGATCGTCCATATAGATGTGTGCAAACTGTCCTATTGCGTCGCGAAAGATCGCGGTCATGAGCCGCTGAAACGTTGCTGGGGCATTGCAATCGCCCTGTTGCATTATGTTGCTCTCGCATGTTCCGAAGACAGTAGCAAATGCAGTTTTATGGACGTCATTTGGCTCAATGCACACTTGTTCGTATGCGTTTGATAGGTCAATCTTTGAGCGATACTTCGCTCGTGCTACATCCATTCGGATTTGGTCTTGGTCAGGGAAAGGCATCACATCCTTCACCATGTTATCATTATGCTGCCGACAATCAACTACTGTCCGTAGCTTTCCTGTCTTTTTAGGTATGCAGAGTAGTGGGGCGGCCTGTGGTACCGCCTTTGGAACCCACCACCCTGAGTCCACATACAGCCGCAACTTCTCCATAAGTTGTGGTTTCATTGCGTCGGGGCAGCGTGGTAGATGATAATTATATCGTTTTCCATTGTCCATTAAAGGGATGCGATGATTAATCTCTCTTAATGGAGGGAGTTCCGAAGGCACTCCTCCAAATATATCTGCAAACTTCGCAATTATTCGTTTGCGAACAGCTTGTAACTTATTTTCTGATTCTCGTGAACTTTTGGGTGATTCGGGTGCATTCATGACTTGGACTCGTATTCCCTCCCCCCCCTCAAGAGGAGAGCTAAGTTTGCCCTGGTTGCGGCGTGCATTTGTATGCGAGGGTGCCGTGTTACTGGACAATCTTCAATGTGAAGTGCATGTCTGCTGCCCCTCTGAACGGGGCACACGGACTTGCAGCGCACGTTTCTTTGCCAGCATGAGATCTTCCTGTCCGGAGGTCATCATTGTAAGCTGTGTGCCTCGAATACTAAGAGTGTCGTGGTCGAAATCGAGTACAAGTTTGTGTTTACGCATGAATGGAGTACCAATTATCATATCATATTGATCGATATTGACCACATCTAAATATGCGTCGCTATCTATTATGGGGCCTAGTTCTAGGCATGTCCTTGCCCCATAGTTTATCATTGATCGACTACCAACTGTCCCCAATTGCAGCGGGACTGGGTTTTCTAATTGCATGACTTTAAGTTTTGCCACACGGGCAAAGTCGTGCGTGATGGATACAGTCGTACTTCCTGAATCTAGCAATGCATAGGCCTCAAGGCCATTTACTTTTACAAGTGCTGCCATGCAGCGGCGGTCGCTCCCTGTTGTTTGAGGGCGTTCTCCACTCGCATTATGGTAGCGCTGCGCCGATCTGAATTCACGTTCGTGCGGTGTGTTCGTACCATCATGCACAGCTGCAATGAAAACGGTATCGACTGGACTGAAGCACCTGAAGTAGGCGTCGTCGGTGTCCTCCTCGAGGCCAGGGATTGGCTCATCCTCTTCATCTCCGACATGCACAATTAAGGATGAGCTTTCGGACCAATTTTCTTGGTCTGTAGTGATATTGAAGTCGGGGGTCATTGACCTCATAGGAGCGTCCTCATTCCTAAATGAAGGTGGGATGGATTGCTGGTCCACACCTAGTCTGTCTTCCAATTCGTTGCATCTCTCTTTAAGATATTCGCAATGGCCTTGCCAAAAGTCCACCTCATCACCTCGGAGTGTGATATCTAAGCGTTCATCCTCAAGTTCTTCAATGAGTTCATTTGTTTTTGTCATTGCACGCTCTTTCAGTTGGCGTTGAACCTCCAATCTGACGTTGAGAGTAGCAATCTGTTCACGAAGAGATGTCATTATATTTGCTTCTGGCTGGGGCAAGTGTTCCCCCTGCTGAGTGGAAGCGTGAACCAATTCGAGTTCTTGCGTCAGTTCATTGTTTCGTTGAACTGTGTGTTCATTTTGGGTACGCAGCATTTGTAACTGATGATTCAAGTGATGGTTTCGCTGGTATAAGGCTAATAAGGCGGCCGTTTCGGATGACTGAGGAACGCGCCCCCCTTCGTGGGCTAGACCCCATCCAAGATGGATGAGATCCTCTTCGTAATTATCTCGAATCTTCCATGCAGAAGATTCCGAAGGGTTTACTGTATCTACAGCTCCTGCAACTAGGAGATGCTCCTTGAAGTTCACGCACAGTCCACAGCCGCGGATATGCGCAATGCCATCGCGCAGGGTGAACTCCCAGATCGCTCCGGGCATCCAAGGAGATCTCTGATAGGTAGATCTAATTATATCTCGATGCAACTGCCAATCTGCGTATTCGAATTGTGCGGGAGCTGGGTTGATACTTGGGCCTGCTTCATAGTTCATAGCTCGAATGTAAATGGGCTTGTCATCTTCAGAAGGCGATGAGGAGTCGTCACTTTCCTTGGACAAAGACTTCTTGTCCTCATACTGCGAACCCTCAGGACATTCATCCTCATATAGCTGTGTGCTTGGTCCTTCATCCTGACTTTCCCCAGACTCAGGTACCAGAGCCTCATACTGGCTTCCTTGCGAATCTGTTTGCTCCTGGTCATGCAGCTCATTTTCAGATCGATCGTCTATGACCTGGGTGGCATATAATTGCCTTCGCTCAGGTTTCTTGTACTGTGGGCACTTAGGGTCGGTGGCTATATGTCCCATCTTGCCACACTTGTAGCACGTCATCTTGGAAGTGTCTCCCTTTGGAGCTGATAGATTTGAGGGCACATTCTTTCCACGGTCCCCACTGGTTTGCATTGAGGCGGATTTTTTGTTTCGCACCTCAGTACTGGAACTATTCCTGCGCTGCTGTCGTCTATCTATCAGGTTACATGGACGCTGATAGCATTGATCATCTTGTGGTCTAGTGGACCTCTGGAGTCCGCTCTGAGCGTCTGCTAGCACTGGCTGTCTATCAGTACTACGTCCGACCTTCAAGCTTGTCAGGGTTTGTTCAAGATGTCGTGTTTCTTGCACAATTTGATCGATCGTGCTTATTTCAGGAGATATATTTTTGAAAAGCGCTAGATGTTGACGGAACTCTCCCGGCAGGCTTCCGAATATCCTCCTTTTGAAGGAGTATACGTCTGGATATTCTGCAAGTCGGCCTGCCCATTGTAGGAGCTCGCTATAGAATGTGGTGATACCCACTTCTTGTGTATATTTAATATTCATATAATGCTGCATAGCTTTTCGTGAAGTCGCAGTGGTTATGAAGGTGCGGTAGAGCACGATTACCACAGACTCAAATGTCCAGTCGCGGATTATGCGCCTTGGATGTTCCACTTCCTGGCTAAACCAACGCTTGGCCCTTCCTCTCAGGGTCGTTCCCATCACCAGGATTCGATCCATATCTTTGTCCACTCCTGTCAGGCGATGAATTTTCATGAATCTTAGTAACCCATGGAGCCACTTCTCAAGACAATCAAAGTCATCTTCCCCTTCATAAGCATCAGGCATCTTAGCGCGAAGTCCCTTGAGCTCTGGGAGATTATCTGGGACTCCTATCAACGACGTCCTGATATGCTCTTTTAGGGATTCGATCATGAGTGTTTCATGATCCATATTTGCTTGTCCCTGAGCGGGTGCTAACTGAGCGATCGGGGCCACTGATTGCCCCTGTCTAGGGCCTGGGCTCAATATCGGCCCAACCAACTGCTGCGACTGTGAACGTGCTCGACATGCGTAATCTCTTTCGAGCACTTTTTGTGCCGCTTGGAAGTGTTCGGCCGAGTCCGCAATGGGACTTCCGGTGGTATGAGGGACGTTGTCCCTAGAATACTGTGGTCCCGAATCAATTGAGCTTGCTGATCTGTCGTCACTTCCAGAGTCTGAGGGATTTCCCTCTGGATCCCCACATCCAGATCCTTGAATCTGGGTAGGGGGACCAGTGGTTCGTGCTCGCGATCTATTTTTTGCTGTGGCGCGAACACGAAACCCTGCCATTGATAGAGCAAATCGCTCCTCTGATGTCATTTGTGCTGCGGACTGTTTCTCTGGGGCTCTTAGATTGGTCGACGAATTGTGACTCTCAGTCTCCTCGACCCTAGTCTGTTGAGGGAGCTCGAATCTAGCTTGCGCTCTTCGACGACGCTCATATTCTGCGGTCCCTTCAGTGGATCCGCGTTCTGCATAGATGACTTGGGTAGCTAAGGCTCGAGGAGATGGGGAAGGCTCACGTTGTCCTTCGTATCTGGAGCGAATTTGATCAAACATCTTTCGGATACCTTGCATGGCATTGATAGTATCGGATGCGCGATGATACGAATTGGTGACTCTTGACTGAATGTCAGTCAACTCCTGTCTATGTTTTATAGCATCCACCTTGCTTTTTTCTGCCATCGCAGACCAGTTCTTTAGCGCATCATCAATCTGCGCCCATTCTTCATTTCCATGCGACAGGTGGGGAGGTGTTTCCCTCCTGCCCCAGGACGAAGTGTTAGTTTCGCTTCGGGGCGGGGTGCTAACTGCGCGTCCCTTTCCCTTATTCACTGTGACCGTGGGCGTCGACAATTCTAATCCCTCGGGATCCGCTGAAAGACTGGGTGCAGTCGTGTAAGACTGTTCTGGTTCGTAAGTTTCCTCCGGGATATCACGAATGGTTTCGTGGTCACTCGAAGCGTTTTCGTCAGTGAGTGATCTTTCTTCAATTTGCTCTGATTCAACACTAGTAGGTGCTTCAGCAATTGAAGTTAGGAGGCTGTCTTCACGGACGAGTGGACTATCAGGCTGTGCCGGAGCTTCTGCTGGTTCGGGAACTTGAACTTCCTCTCGAGGAGGAGTATTCCGATGTGCACGCGTTTGATCACAACGTGCGGCTCGAGCATGAGTGTTTCGCGCTGGTCCCTCTCCAGTAGACATGATAGTCTTTTTAACTTGTTTTCACAAGCGTTGTTTTGTATGAATATAGGATGCTTTTGCAAAATAAAAAACCCTTGGTTGAAAGGTTTAAAAAATTTTAACACGCTTGCGTGTGAGTGTGCTTTTGAGTGTGTAAGAGTGTTAGTATGAATAAAAAAGACAAGTCCTCTTAAGGGCTTCACGCAAAACTAAACCGGCCCAAATACGTGGGGAGTTTATTTCTGCGCAAGACGTGTAAAAAAGGGTGTCCGCCTCTCCAGCATGGAGAGGCTTTCTTTATATACATTCTGTTCTATCTACTTTAGGTACTAAATCCAATCTTTTCCTTATCTCGGCCGACGTTCACCTGCAACTTGTTTGAGGGTCTTTTACCCTCAAACACTTCGATCTTTTGTCTTACTTATGTTTTAGTTCTTTCCCTTATGATTATACACGGCTCCGGTGCATCCCTGGGCATTCACATGTCATGTACACCTTCGCGCGTGTGATGTATTTTGAGGTAAGGCGGTCAAGTACTTCCGCCGCCTTACAATCGCGAAGAACGAGCGCTCGTAATTGGTAAACGAGGGGAAGGAGCTGGAGGTGTAAGGTAGACACGTGGTCTGCGTGCAAGTTCGAGGGTTGTCCCAAGTGAGAGAGAGGGAAAGAGGCTGCGATCCCGGAGGACCGGGAATGCGCAAGGGAAATCGTAACGAGCGTGAGCGGGATGCAGAGGGAAGGGAAAACGGGGTCTATATTCACATGGGTGCCTTCTTTTCGCCGTTTTCGGCTAAAGCCAGGTGAGAAGGTTTAAATACAGGTCTGCTGTATGGAACGTATCTACATGTGCGACAGCGGTCGCCGCGGCGTGGACAACGAGGGTGAGGGGCAGTGCGAAAAATGTAGACGGCGCTGTCCTGATATGGCATGGGTGCGCGCTCGTTGTCCTGTGCGTCGTACGTGTCGGGCGAAGAGGTCGGTTGAGTCGGACGAAGAGGAAAGCACTCGATTCTGAGGCTGGCGCATATGCACGCCTTACAGAGGGACCAGAAGAATGAAATGAGGTCGCCGAGCGGCTGGATCCCGAGGCTAGAGCCGGTGTTGCTGTACAACATACAGCATCCCGATCAACACCGCCGCCACAAGTGCACTGCCTGTGGATAGGCACTGGATGGCGAGGAGTGTGTGTGGAAAGATAGCCTGTGCACACCCCACCACCCCACCACTACCTTGCCGTCTCCTCATCCCTTGCCTTCTTGCTTCCACCCACAGTGCCCAACATCCTTCACCATGTCATCCGCCCCAAATGCGCCCTGCCCGCTATCCACCTTCAAAACCCTCTTCGACACTGCCCTGGTCAAGTATCTCAAACGCACTGGACAAGATCTCCGCAACCACCCACTGGCTGCCGCCATCGATAGATGCGAGTCTCCGGATGACATCCTCGCTATATTCCAAGCGCAATCCCAGGCCTTTGATGAATTCAGGAATGGTGATCCCAAGTTGATCAAGTGGCTCAAGCCCGTTGTCAATGGGTTGCACGCTATCTCGACCAACATAGTCCTTAGCGCTG
>Ga0307510_10008403_pt1 | contig 12297 bp, 16 predicted proteins | sample 12_EM_MG_FD_207224 | JGI IMG/M metagenome (GOLD analysis project Ga0307510, IMG submission 207224) | Populus trichocarpa ectomycorrhiza microbial communities from riparian zone in the Pacific Northwest, United States - 12_EM | ecosystem: Host-associated > Plants > Roots > Unclassified | place...
GGTTTTTCCGATCTCCCTCTAATTTTTAATTATTCAAGTATTCTGATTTAAGATAAGGTGACTTATAAGGAGAGGTCGGCATATTAGACATTAATTGGATCATAAGCAGACATGACTTAATTATCCATTCCTGCCCGTCGTTTACTTGATACACTTCGTTGCAAACCAAATTAATGACTGACCAGTTCGACCCTGCAACTCATCCTCATCGTCGCCGTACGCACTTTATTTGTCATATTTGGGAATAATTGAGATTCTTACCAATCCACTTGAAATTTCTAGTCAATCCGCTGACGGGAGAGTACATACTGGTTTCACCTCAGAGGAGTAATCGACCGTGGCAAGGCCAAATCGAAACTTCCCAACCAACTGCATTACCTCAATACGACCCAAAGTGCTATCTCTGCCCAGGAAACGAGCGTGCTAATGGCCAGAGGAATGAAATATATGAACACACCACGGTGTTTGACAACGATTACGCCGCTGTTCTTCCTTCTCCAACTCCTATAGCGCCTGCAGCTCCCCACCCGCTTCTAACAACCCAGCCCGTGCATGGTCAATGCGATGTTCTTACCTTTCATCCTCGACATGATCTCACGCTAGCGAGACTGGCAGTAGAGGATATCACTCGTATCGTGGAAGAGTGGATAGCTATATACAAACGCCGTGGAACCCAAGAGGGCATCAAGTATGTCCAAATATTTGAGGTTTCCATCTCTCTCCCTTTGGTACCTATCCTTTTAGCTAAATCTGTACAGAATAAAGGTGCGATGATGGGTTGTTCAAACCCGCATCCCCACGGACAGGTCTGGTCACTGAGTGAGGTGCCCACCATCCCAAGCCTGGAGCTTGCTTCTCTGGCACGCTATGCCTTGAACTCAGACATTTTACCATCCCATGCACCACTTGGGCCTTTTGGGAGGCCTTGTCTGCTGTGTGAATACGTTCACTTCGAAGTGCCAGTGGGTGTCACCGAGAGCCAAAGTCGCGTTGTCGTGAAGAACGAGCACTTCGTCGCTCTCGTACCCTGGTGGGCTACTTGGCCGTTCGAAATTTTATGTAAGAGCATATACTACATCTCGTGCTCCATTGAGATGCCCATCAGTGCTTCCCCACCGTCGACACATCCCATCACTACTCCATCTGACCGAGGCAGAGAAGTCGTCTTTTGCAAACATACTTTCCTTGGTTACCAAGCGCTACGACAACTTGTTCTCATGTTCGTTCGCGTACTCTATGGGCATCCATCAAAGGCCTGTCCCTCCAATGGACGGGAATATCGATAACGCCGATGAAGAAGCCAACATAGCCCATCTGCATGTCCACTTTTATCCCCCGCTTTTACGAAACGCCTCCGTTCGAAAGTTTCTGGTCGGGTGCGTGTCTTGTCCTGTTGTAGGCTCATTACGCTGAACAAGCAGACAGTTTCGAACTTGTGGCCGAAGTGCAACGCGATATCACACCCGAACAAGGTGCCAGTCGATTGAGAGCCTGCCCAGAAGTCCATTACCTAGATCGCTAAAACGTCCACCGACCCACGTAACAAGCAACTTCGCCGTTCAGGAACAACGTCGATCGATGTAGGCCCCGCTGTGATGAGTAGGTGAGGCCATCAATGACACCTATTTGCCGAATCGATGCCATAATTGATTCTCACTTCTCTGTAGGATGTCTTACCTCCGTAGCCCGCATATACCCCGTTCACCCGTAGTCCCACCATGTTGTGCTTACTCCCACGCCGTCGCAATAAATTCCGGTAAATGATGGTCGTGTGTGCCGACGGTGTTAGAGTGCTACTGCAAACCTTTCAAAGCCGTGACATGGCGAGAATTTTTTGGCTGAGCTACGCCCCCTTCTCACTCACCTAGCAAGATGGCCGAGGTATTCGACCCAGCTGTACATTCTCATCGTCGCTGTAAGTTCGATATCCCGTCTCACAGGATGAACTCATCATTGTCTTTGGTAGACAATCCGCTCACAGGCGAATGCGTTCTGGTGTCGGACCCACATCGCATGAAGCACCCATGGAATGGACAAGTCGAATTGCCTCAGTCAGCTTCCCTGCCTGAACATGATCCGGATTGTTACCTTTGCTCAGGAAACCAACGTGCGAACGGCCAGCAGAATGGAAAGTATGAACACACCAAGGTCTTTCCGAACGACTATGCGTCTGTCCTTCCCCCGCCGCACCCCGTTGAGCGTACTGCGCCACACCCACTGCTTGCCAGCGAGCCCGTTGTTGGCGCGTGTGATGTCCTCATCTTCCATCCGCGTCATGATTTAACACTCGCCCGACTTTCGTTGGGAGACATAGCACGTATTATTGACGAGTGGACAAGCGTATACAGGCGGCGTGGATCTCAGGAATCCATCAAATATGTCCAGATATTCGAGGTACCGTTTCATTTCCAGGGAATTCAAGGTTGAGATGATTGACGGAAAGCTCTATATTAAGAACAAAGGTGCCATGATGGGATGTTCGAATCCTCACCCACATGGACAGATATGGGCACTAAGTCATATTCCTACTATCGCAGCTACGGAGCTCGCATCACTGGCGCGCTACGCGGACAACCCTCAGGCTGGCGTAGAGCCTTCCGAAGCCCCGCGCGGTCCATTTAGCCGGCCGTGCCTGCTATGCGACTACGTTCACTTTGAGTTGGGGGTCCCCGAAGATCAAGGCCGCATCGTCGTGCGTAATGAACACTTCGTTGCGCTCGTTCCTTGGTGGGCCGTTTGGCCTTTCGAACTCCTCGGTGAGTAAAAAGCTGCGTGACTGGCTTCTCCTGCGGCCAACTCTTCTCTTATAGTGCTCCCGTATCATCGACACATACCCTCGCTGACGCACTTGACCAACGAAGAGAAGCTGTCTTTTGCAAACATACTCTCGCGAGTGACGAAGCGCTATGACAACTTGTTCTCGTGTTCGTTTGCTTATTCTATGGGGATACATCAAAGGCCGTTGCCCCCCCGTGAAGAAGACGTTCAAAAGGCCGACGACGGGGACAATGTGGCGCACCTGCACCTGCATTTCTTTCCGCCTCTGTTACGAAGCGCGTCCGTTCGAAAATTCCTGGTTGGGTAAGTGCCCGTGCCTATTTCTGGATCTGTACCGGCTCTTACCGTGGCAAAAAAGATTTGAGCTCATGGGCGAATCACAACGGGATTTCACGCCCGAGCTTGCCGCACAACGTTTGAGGGATTGCTCGGATATTCATTATCTAGATTTAAGTTAGTAGATTGAGTAAATCTGAAAAATGATAGATTATACCGGACTAGATCGATCCGACAAAACTCGACCCTTGTTTCCAATCCCCCCACCTCTCCTTAAACCATGACCGATCCACACGCCGGAACAGACTCACCCGTCATCCAAGGCTCTGATTCACAATTGCAATCAAAAGATTTAGATCACGTTAACAACGCGCTCACCGCTCTTCAAGGTAAAGACGCTGCAACGCACCCATCCAGCCATGGTCCACGTTCCACGCCTTTCGGTCTCTTGTGTGTCCAGAGCCATCTTCGCTCGGGGCGCCTAACGATGCCACTTGTAGGTTGAGACAATTTGACGAGTCCAATCAAAGCAAGGTCACCTCCAAGGCGTCAACCCCGCCCAGGTCTGTGGTCGGAATCGGGGGGAAAGGTGCGCATTTTGTATTTCCTTGACATTCGGGTGAGCTGTATTTAAGCATCGCGATAAAGTCGCGAAGCCCGACTACTCGGAGGCGAAGATCGTCCTCGCAATGGTACCCGCACTTCTCGTTGTCGTCGACCTCAGTTCGCCCGGCCTGAAATGTCTGCACCCCTTTCTAGGTCGGACTACCCGCCCGCGGAAAATCGTACCTCAGCAACAAGTTGACGAGGTACCTGAAGGCAAGCCGAAATTTTCATCGTCCCCCGCTACGCTTAGGAAACCCCGTGTTCTGGTGCAGTGGCTAGAGTACGACGTCAAGGCACGTAGACACTCTCCCACGCGGAACTCCGTCTTGGTCCTCATCCTCTTAACAGGTTTTCAACGTCGGACAACTACGCAGGACCAGGGCAAAACAGAAGAGGGAACAGTTCGTGGCCGGTCCTGAATGACCGTATGATCTTGAATCTTAACTGGTATGGCTAGGAGCGGGGTCAAAGAGGACCATACGGCCTCGTTTTTTAGCCACGATAATGCGGAGGCGACTCGTCGGCGCAACCAACTTGCGGCGGATTCCCTGGACATGTTGATCCAATGGCTACATGATGGAGGAAACGTTGGGATTCATGGTGCGTGTCGCATTCATCCGTACCACCCAGTGTCTTTCTGACACTCGATTCAGACGCTACGAACAGCACGAGGGAGCGAAGGTTCGTCCTATCCAGGAGTCCCCCAATCAAGACCCGCTGACAGCGTTCTCCACAGAGCTTCTATTGAGCGACGGGTGGCCAAAGAGGAAGGGATGACCCTTATATTCCTCGAGTCGCTCTGCAACGACCCGGCTGTCATCGCTGCGAACGTCGCGCTGAAAGTTAGCATGGGCGACCCTGATTACAAGGACACGTCCCCCGAAGACGCGAAGCGAGACTTTTTGCGGCGCATCAAAGAGTACGAAGCCGTCTACGAGACGATCACGGAGCCCCACCTCTCCTACTTCAGAATCACCAACGTCGGGGACCAAGTCACCGTCTGCCGCATACACGGATACCTGCAAAGTCGCATCGCGTTCTACCTCATGAATCTGCATCTGAAGCCCCGAAGCATATTCTTTTCCAGAGTGCGTCCACATATCGCGCCGAGAGTCCTCCGTCTGGACTGAACCCCCTTTTGTTGTTTTGTCATTCAAAGCACGGCGAGAGCCAATTCAACGTGGAGGGCAAAATCGGCGGAGATTCGGATCTGTCAGAACGAGGCTTCAGATACTCAAAGGCACTGCCGGATCTCATCAAGGATAACATCGGCGATGCGCCGCTGACCGTAATCCGCCAGTCCCTCTCATTACCTTCTTCCGATGTGGTGACCCCGTTGTTGTCCAGGTCTGGACGTCTACCCTCAAACGCACAATCCAGACGGCGCAAGAGCTGCCGTATCCCAAGTTGACTTGGAAGTCTCTGGATGAGCTCGATGCGGGAGTTTGTGATGGGATGACTTACGGAGAAATCGAGGTACGAAACCCCGGTTTGACATTTTGACACATTGGCATATGTACGTATCTATCTCTCGCGACGCGACGCTGCGTGCGTGTGTAGCTCGCATACCCAGAAGACTTCGCCAATCGGGATGACGACAAGTTTAATTATCGATATCGCGGTACGTGGCGCACTTCTGTGTCGTAGATGGCCAGATATTTGACAAGACGATGATGATGATGATGCAGGGGGCGAATCGTACCGAGACGTCGTGATCCGACTCGAACCAGTGATCATGGAGCTCGAACGGCAGGAAAACGTCCTCGTCGTGGGACACCAGGTAAAGTCCTTCCATCTTTTGGTTTCAAGATCTTCTCATCGTCCCATGACAGGCCATCCTTCGATGTCTGTGCGTACAGCCTATGGTTTTTGCTGCGCTTCGAATTTCCCATCGTGTAACATCGCTTCCTTCGCTTGCAGCTACGCCTACTTCCATAATCTACCTCAGGTAGACTTGCCCTACATAAAGATTCCTTTGCACACCGTCATCAAGCTCACGCCGAAGGCATACGGTTGCGACGAGGAGAGGTAAGTCTGGTCTCCTCAAGACTGGTTTTTTTTTTTCGTTTTCGAGCGATGAACTAGGTATACGCTACCCATTGGGGCGGTAGATACGCATCGACCCAAGCCGAAGCCGACGCAACCCGTCGCATCAACGAGAATTGGGACGGGCCGTGAGTTCTATGCGGAGAAGGCATGACAATGGAATGTGAGGGCTCCAAGAAGGAAATCCTGAAAGTGTCTGCACACGAGGACGAACGAGGAACGGATAGATAACGTACAACCAGCTAGGAAGACTAGAGACTATATTAAGGTCGAATAACTTGATCAGGCACCACCAACTCAGAGCTGTCGCTGCGATGCTGAAATGGTACGTCGCTATCAGTACTAGTAGGGAGGGACATTCCCGGGTCCTTTAAATCTGCCTCACTTCCCACTAGTATGCGAGCCATCGCTGCCAGTGTGTGTTGCCTCCTTCCCTTCTCTCTGCGTTTGTATTTCTGGCGTAATGTAAGGCGGCCGATACCATTGGTCACCTTACATCAACATCGCTTGTGCACAAACACAAATCACGAGCACGCGCAATTATACCCGTGCCATTACACGTTACAGGGTGAGGCCATTTGGCCATCTCACCTCAGTGCTCGTAAAATGAGTGGTTGCTATGCAGCACGCACAGTTATGTTGGGCCATATGAGGAGGCCATTTGGTCACCTCACTTCGGTGCCCTCTGACCGAGTGGTCACGACGCAACAATTAATTACAGTAATTACTGGATGTATATAAAGCCCCGCTCCTCCACTCTGGAGGAGCGGACACTTTCTTTACGTTAACTTCGCAATACAACACCACATTTGGGCTGGTTCTATTGCGTGAAGTTCTTAAGAAGGTTTCAGTCTCACAACCCCCCTTATCTCACCAACACACCTTCGGGCGTGTTATACGTAATATGCATCCCTTCAAATCGGCTCGAACTTTCCGACCCCCCTGCTTTATCCCGGATATTGTCTACCAGTTTTTGCTCACATTCAACCTCGTGTTCGCGAAAAAGGTTCTTCCGTGCTCTTCTGACTGTCTGCTACCTGCTACACCGTACACTCTCCTCGGCCTTTGCCTCGATTATAATCTGATGTCCGCTCCGAGCCTACTCCGACTGCGACTCCGCTCGAGTTACGCTGATCCTCACCAAAGGCTCGGATTCCGGTGTTTCGCTACTGAATATCCTCCTCACCTCACCTAAACATATGAGCTGCATTGGAAAGAGGCAGGCTCAGTGTAAGGCCAGCAGAGGCGCTAGCCTCGGAATCGACTACTGCACGTGATGTTGACCTCGTTCGGCCTCAACCAACCTCCTGCATCCTTGTTCCGCACGCATAGCCTCGCGCTGCTCACAGCCCCCGCTAGTCAAGCTCGGTTCGGGATCCCCTCGCCGTTTTGGAAATGCTATAGTGTAATTAGGATCGCGCTTCGTATGTTCTCCTTGACTCTTTTCGCTTTAGTCGCTGTCTCCCCTTGTTGGACCCTTTTCCCCAGATTGTCGACATTATTATCGGGCTACGCAGCCTGTTCCTCGCCCCTGCGCCCTTGCGCGCAACGTCGGACGCTCCACAAACCATTCAGTTCATCGCCTCCTATTGTTACGACGCCGCGCGGCCTGTCACCGGCAGCACTGACTCGAATCCCCCTTCCCCTTTCACTGCATGTAGAGTAAAATGTATATAAACTCGCTTTCCTGGCCCAGCCAGGATCCATCGAATCATAATATGCAACCCAGAATCGAATACCTTGTCCCCTTTCGCTCGTGTGCCCGCCGCCTCAGACCGCCCCTTCCGCTCCTTACGCTCCCGCTCCCCCTCACGCGTTCGCGTTCCCTTCGGGATCGCGAACCCGTCTCAGAAATTGGACCACCCCTCGAACTCACCCCGTGTAGACATTCCATCTTCACCACACTCAGAATGTGGGTTTTACTGGCAGTGAACTTGAAGTTGGTGATGATGATGGGGACAGGCTATGTCCTCATTCATACCTGTGACATTGTCATTACCTTCACTGCCAGTAGAAACCACACTCTGAGCCTGCCTTCAAGTTGGTGACTCACTTCATTATAAGTGCATCCTTGACAGAGGGTGTAGAAAGTGTGAAAAGCTACGAAATGAGTTCCAGGTAAATGTTGGGCCCTCAGAATGTGTGCAGGTCAGACACGGGGTTCGAGGACACAAAACAGACTACCTACAGTATACAACAGGTGCCCAAATTTTAGGGTACTGAACTACTAGTAAACTAGTGTGCAACTAAACTCCTGTCAAAGCTAGGTATGCATGGCACTCAGGCTGTCGATGTACTGGGTATATATTATCGATCCGCTCCGTGCGCTCAATGTACAACAGTGAGGCTCTTCAGGTTGTTAGCGCACTCTCATCTGCATCGTTCCTTTGGCTCACAACAGAAGGACATGTGCGATAAGTCGTGGAGGATGGAAATGTGAGGGGTCTCACACACTCGGAAATTCGGAATGCGTGCATGTGGCTCCTTCAGATGCATATAACTTTCGGGTGGGATGATTATTCTATCTATGTTAATTATCTTGGGACCACGGGCCACACAAATATGATAAGGACCAGAAGGCAATGAGGTGTCAAGCTAGTCAAGGGCTGGAATGAGAACCACGATGGCCACTCAAACGTCTGGGATGACGTCGTGTGCGCTCCGAGGTGTCCGCGTTGGGTAACTCAGCCTCACCAGGATCGCTTCCCTTGGGGTGCGCTTCCGCAAAACGTTGATCGGCGAACGTTGGATCGAGAACGACCTGTATGTCTATTGGGAGCTCGGTGTGCCCACGGTTTAGCCAAAGCCACTTGAAGCCGACATGATACTGGACGGCCGGTCCCCAGCGCTTCGTCAGACTCACATCCGGCTTGGACCATCCCTGTGAGTTGTAGTAAACTGGGTCATCATCAATGCAGTTACTGCAGACGGCGAACAGTGACGTCATTTCAGCATTCGTACAGCGTCATGGAAGGGCGTGATATCACGTACAAATGGAGCAACTTGGGAACGATGATGGTCCCCTCGTGCGGTGTGTTGTCCAAGTGGCCCAGCGCGTATTTCTCGTCATCCTTGGAAGTGCCGTCGGCTCCGAGAGTTGTACTATACATGTCCAACATGCAGTTTGTCACCTCCCAATCATATGGCAACGGGTGGAATATGTCTCTCCGATTGCTCACGATGGCCCACCAATACGACTGGTCTCCAAGCGCAGCGTTTTCGTACCCATTCGGTCCCGGCGGTCCAAAGAGCGCCGTAAATGTAGGTGGCGCAAGCGCGGGAGGGTACAATCCGCTGTCGTCAGCACGATAAACGCTCGAGTCCATGAGCCGCACAGAACGAAACTTGTTGAGATCAAGCAGCATGATGCACGAGCAGATCTCCGACGCGTTGTACCATTCTTGATTAACCATGTTCGGATGATACGGGATCGAAACGGCGACATTGGGGCCCCAGCGGGAGAACTCCTCCCAAAGGAGCGCCGGGTCGGTCAGGAAGAACGCGTCCGTGTCCACATAGATGGCCCTTTCGACAGTATCAGGCAAGATCTCATGCAAGAATAGCTTCATGAGCCCGGCTGAGTGGACCACCCAGTTAGCAACATAGACCGGGAAGGTTGAGAAAGAGTGGCCTACGGATTCCAGCTGAGTGGCCGGTATTAATGGAGCCCTCACGGGTGAGGCGATCCACCATGCTTTGGAACGTTACACGGTACAATCGGACAGTGATCGGATAAACGGGATGTGTGAGGAGGCGGAGTCGACTTTCCAGATAGGTAATCGCCGCTTCGTCGCAGACGATATGAAACTCGAGCGGTCGGCTAGTATACATTATTGCGGACTAAACAAAAGGTGTGTCATTATGGTCTCGATGTCAACTTGGGTCAGGGATGTTACCTTCAACAGAATTGCACCTTCCTTAGCAGAGGTTTCCGAATACATGAGAAGGGCAAAGACCACTGGTTCCACCGGACGCTCAACGACCTCGGTTTGCATTACGGGGGTAGCGGTTGATGGAGCGGAACCTTTTTTAGGGTTTAATGGGCGAGGGAAAAGCCCGGGTTGGGCATATTCTGAAAGGAGGGGACGTTGTGAAAACAAGACGAGAGTGGCCACGGCCACAGCAAAAAGCAGGATCATCAAATGTAGGGGTCGTCTGCGGAAAGGCTGTCGGCTGTCAGACGTCAATAGGAACGATGTCGCCTGGACATCATCTAAGCTGTCTGGTTGCCCAAGTCGTAGAGGAGTGAAGGAGCGGGGGTACGAGGACATCGAAAGGTCTCTCCAACCGCGGCCAAAGATATACCGATCTATTTATTTCCGTGTCCTCTTTAGCAAAATTTGTTTGGGTGTGACGGAATGATATGATGCCATCTTTAGACCTTAGTTGCAGTCGGCTGTAATTGAAATTACAGTGTCGCCTCTGTCCGTTTCACTTCGCAGCGTTACGTGTGTTCTGTGTGGTATCACTGCTTCTTTGATAGTTGTCATAGTGGCTGGTGGAGCGAGGTGGTTAGAGTTATCGCCATTAGAAGTACTGTATTGATTGTTGACGCCCGCGGAGCAAGGACCGAGGCAAACAACCCCGGCTAATTTTTTTTTACAAAACTGTTGCGCCCTCCGCCCTCGTTACCTGCATGCCGCGGCTTGTTTTGGAGACTGTGGAGCCATCGTCCTCGGGAATGTAATCAGCCATAAAATGTTTAGAGGCAAGACTTGTGCAACGCCTCCTCCCTCACACACTTTTTTTCGGTCGCGATCTTGTATTCTTTGACGTGTGTATCAAGTACCAGTTATCATTCACAGGGCCCACAACCAGGAAATACGTCAGTTTTGTCCCACAGGTCATTAGTTGTCTGCGAAACCAGGCACGAAAACGCTTCTATCAAGTCGGAACATGGACCAGGTAGTCTTCTTCAAATTGTACTCTTGCGCAAAGTAGAAAGTCGTTCGTCAACATACAAATGTTATGGATTGTGGGTTATCCATAAGTGTGTGTCTTGAGAAGGGCATTTTGCAGGTGCTTTGATATCCATGGTCAGCTATGGATCATGACAACTGTAGGTAAGGGCAGTTGATTGTACGTCATCTTCTGGATTGACGCCCACACCATAAACAGTTGACGGTTTTTAGATCATTGACGTCTGGGACGCTGAACCTAGACGTGGTGAACATCAGCGTTCTAAGGATAAGCTGGTCCACTTCGTAGTGCCACAAATCGGTACGCCGATGTAGGACGTTGAATCGTTTCCCGTAGTCCTAGTGACCTAGCCATGCAAGCGGATCAGTTTTCAGGCTTGTTACAAAAACTTACAATAACCGCATAGACGATGTCCAAAAATCATGGAGACGCTGTCCTCCATGTCCAGAAAGGTTAATTGAGTGCACGATCATGGAAGAAACGAAGCAATAAGGCATGTAGAACATCCAATCATGGCGTAAAGCTTACTCCACAAGGTGTCAATAAGTGTTGAACGTACCGACCGCAGGCCTATATCCTCAACACACCCAAAAGTGTGGGCATAGTCACGGTAGGGAAAGGCCTTAGTTTGTGATCAACTAAGTCCCTCAGGCGAGTTATGGAACCAGAGCAGAGCATCACGGAGCAACCTAATCAATGGCAACCCATTTTGGAACGGTCATGCAAGGGCACTCTGCATAGTAGAGGCTCACTGGCCGTATTCTGCACATATCGCCAGTTTCCAGTTTTTCCGCAGACTTGGGAAACAATTTTAAACCTCGCACCAGGCCTTGATCGCGCCCATAATTGGTCGACTGCTCCTAAGACAGAGATCAGAATACAAAAAAAGGAGGGAATTTTCTAAAGGCACTAACACAATTTCAAACAAATGTATCCTCACAAAGGGCAGCCACTGGCACTGGACCTACACACTGGAGCAAGCCGACCGCCAGCGCCCACCAAGCCGAGAATGAACCTGGGCCATGACTCCGAGAAGAGATGGGGTGGGCCGATCTGTCTTGAAGGAACGCCCAGGAACTTTGAACCTGGCCACCCATGACAAGTTTGAGTAAGGAGTGCACCAGTGTCGCGTTGTGTTCAAAAATAAGAGCGCCTCGGCTCACGAGGACTGACGATCATGATCGAGCTGGCCACGTGCGTCCGAGTCAACTCATCTACAGTCGACTCCCTCTTAAGTCTTAACCCATACCCCTCCGTTACCGTTAGAGATTTGAGCTATGGGTTGTGAGGGAGTATGGGTTGGTTGTCAGGTTTGTACTAAAAATAAATCAATTGAAATTTCGGACAGTAATGATTATGTAACGTGAAAATAGTCCGTAATATGGGTGGTTGTCCGCTCCTGAGACCTCTCTGACTGCATCTGATGCGCTCTGATGTGCAAACGAGGCCAAAATACCCTTGAGCCTGTGTGCAACCAGATTGTCAACATCCTCAATATACCTGTTAATAGTGGATACTGCCTGGAATATCTTGTGATATGTCAGATTTTGTGAAAAGTGCAGTGAATTTTTTTTTTATTGGTTTGTACTCAACAATTTACATCTCTAATGGAAATTGTACAGTGATATGTATGGGTTTTGCACCACAAAGGGGTATGGGTTATTGGGAATA
>Ga0307510_10008404_pt1 | contig 12296 bp, 7 predicted proteins | sample 12_EM_MG_FD_207224 | JGI IMG/M metagenome (GOLD analysis project Ga0307510, IMG submission 207224) | Populus trichocarpa ectomycorrhiza microbial communities from riparian zone in the Pacific Northwest, United States - 12_EM | ecosystem: Host-associated > Plants > Roots > Unclassified | place...
ACTTTAACAAAATAAAAAAAAAATAAAAAAAATGAGGACTAAATTGAAAAAAGAATATACTATAAATTAGAATTGAAGCATGAAAGTGAAAACCAATAAAAGTTATACAAAAAGCTCAAGAAAAAAAACTAAAAATCAAACAACGATTATGAAAGTGGAAAAAACAACACATTACTTTGAAATTTTAGAGGGTCATGTGAAAATTAATGTTTAAGAGAGAGAAAAAAAAGTAAAAAAGACCGTTAGTGCCAAACCGAGCACTCATTTACAACACACATTATCTAAAAAAAATATCAAAACGATCTAAAAATACTAAAAATATATTTTTTTAAAAAATAATTCAGTTTTTTGACAAACATGTTATAAGTCTAGAGTTACCGTATCTATCACTGTGGATTTCTTCCTTTTATTTTAGTTTATTTTGTTATAATAACACAAGGACCGAGAATAAATGAGACCTGCAAAAAAAAAAATCAGAAACTATAAAAAACATGTTTTATAAGAAAATAAAAATAAATAAAGGCCTGTCTTTTATTAAAGGTCATGGAATGCACTGATTCGTCTGAACTTGAATTTCCATCAAATTCTTCCACAAAATTGGACAAAGTCAGGGCAACAAACAAGTCTATATAAGAAGCCGAACTAATAGGAAAGCCAAAAATAGTTTAATGACATTAGAGATTCCTTTTATGTTATTCTTTTTATAAAAATAAAATTTATAGTCTGACATTGACAGATCAGTCTTTATAGTTTCCTTCATAGGTCACTCCATTGATAATCTAAAAAAAAATTTAATTATGATTTTAAAGTTATGGAAGGACAAAATTAATTAAAAAAATTTCAAACAAAATTTGATATTTTTTATTTATATACATCTAGAAATATTTCTTTTATTTGCATCAGAACTTTTTACTTTACTTTAGAAATCATAAAAATGATTGCTTTTTTAAAAAACAAATTTACTTAAGTTGTATTTTTTTATGCTGGATTTTTTTTTGTTTTTCACGTTTTTTATCTGATTTATTATTTTACTTAAAAATCAAAATAAAAAAATAGAAAATAAATCATTTTTATGTAAAATATAGAAAATCTTGAACATAAAATCAAAATACTAATTAAAAATAAATTATTCATAAAACAAATACACATTTACTACCATCAAGTATGTTTCATTAACATATCTATAATTCTTTCTTTAATATTATTAAACCATCTTTTGATTTAAAAAGATGCAAATGATCATTGCAACATTTGCTAATAAAAGTGTGACTAAAAAAATTAAATAAAATAGAAAACTTTGATTTGAAATAAAATGTGTAAAAACTTTTTGAAAAAAAGCTAGTAAATAGAAGAAAAAAAAAGAAATGGGCAAATTTTTTTTGTTTGAATTTTTAATACATTTTTTATATTTTATAATATATTCTTCTTTTTCTAAAATTAGAGCCAATATAAATTTAAAAAATATCTATTCATGTCTTTAAATATCAAAATTAATGAAAAATTGAATTATTAAGAAAGAAAATATCTATTATTTAACGGACTAAACCATTTTAAATTTTAGTATGGGTGTTTTAAAAAACTAGATATTTAACGGACTAAACCATTTTAAATTTTAGTATGGGTGTTTTAAAAAACTATCTCATCTATAATATTTGTATTATCTAACTTAAACTAACATAAACTAATCCATCAAGCCATATAATATAGATATTATAGATGAAAATAAATAAATAAAATCTAAAAAATAAATATCACGGATCGGGTGGCAGTTTATAATTTTTAAAATCCAATCAACCCGACCCAACTTGTATACCCTATAAACCCACTATTTATCACATCTTAATTGATTTTTTTATTTTAGTTAATTGATTCAGTTGATGTATTAACTATTAAGTATTGTTACATCTTATAAAAAGTTTTGGGTTAATTTATTGATATCAAATCTTTGTTCTAATTAAACTCAACCTATAAAAATTAGCAATATTAAATTAGCTCATATATATCGGCAATATTCATAAGAATTTAGCCTAATTATCAAATCCAACCTCCTCGTGTAAATTTTTTTAAAATAAATCAAGTTTATAATTGGTAAAATATCAAAAGTTCAATTACATACAATTATAATCTGAAACCTAACCCATCTACATGCATCAATACCCTTAATTTTTAGTATGACTTAACTTTCTAAAAAAAAAAAAAAACAATCTTGGGTCATGAAATATCACGTCACATGGACGAACACATGCTTTGTGAAAAATGCTCGCAAGAGAAAATAATTAAGGGGAGCATTGAGAAATGAGCACCAACCTCCCAACTAATCCAAACATTCACTAAAGAATCCTAAGATGAAAAACTAGGGCAACAATGTAGTCATGTAAAATGATAGAATGATATTGTCGAGTATTTACTGTTAGCAGCTTCAACTTGACAAAACGGAAAACTCGAGTTAGAGCTTAACCCTTGATTTTTATTTTTTTTGCAACAGAGAGAGCACATTCATACCCTTCGATGTGCGATTAAAAAGAATAGGATCACAGAGGTCGCTATGTGTAATATAATGAGCACCAACTCCCTCCAGTCCCCAGCAAAAAAAAATATTCAGAACCACGTTAGAGCAAGGGAGATTTTTGTTCTAGGATGTTCCAGGTTCTGCATAAAACGATGACAAATGCAGTGATAGCCAAGTCGCAGGGAAACAGTTCTTGCAGCTGGTAATGAGTCTAATGGCTTGTATTGATGCCAAGGGAACGCAACTAATTCGGAAGACTACATACTGGTATTGAATCCACCTTTTCTACCGATGGCCGTGAAATAGAAGAGTCAATAACGACATTACAACGAGGAAGATCAAAGCGATTCCACTGAGGACTTATCTTCAGAAGATGAGTAAAAATCAAGCTACTCCCAGATGAAGAAGCTTCGATTGGCCATGATTTCAGCAAAAATACAAGGAACTCTGTGCCATGCACAAGGAGTTAAAAGAAAATGATTGCATCTGTAGATCACTTGCATTGATGCTTAAATATACTGGGAGTTCAATCGAATTATTACATCACGCTGCTGTATGAACATGGAGAAATTCCCTGATTGCAGCTTACAGAAGAAAATACATGCCAAAATATCTTCCGAAATCTTAAACATCTCGGATTTGAGATGCAAATCAACTTGAATGAAAAGGGCTACCCATAGAAACCTATACAAATGCAGAGGGAACTTCTAGGCCTGCATTTTGAACTGCGGGTTTCGAAGTTTAATGCCTTCCAAATGGGTTAGATAAGCAACACATCTACAGTTGCCTGGAACCAAAAAGGTACTGTTAGTTCACCATAACTATAGGGGTTCAGGACTCTATTTCTATCAGCTAAATCTCCGAAGCCAGCTGGATGCTCAAAGTATTTTACAGTGAGAATATATTAAGTATCTTTGAAGGGAGAACTCTTTTGTCCACTGATCTGCCTTGGCTGCAGTGGAGACTTTAACAACTTCTTCAATGACTCCACTATCTTACCAAAAGATGGGCGCTGAGCTGGATCACTGCCAACAGAAAATCAAAAGGCATCATAAACAGAACAAATATAACCAACAGTTCAGCAGTTGTAATTTTTTTAGCTCATCTTGAAACAAAACAGCAACTTATATAGTTTGGGATGGATAGGACTCTTAGAGATAGCAGCTAGATCATGGTATTAGACACAAGACAGCTATGATTGTCCAGATAAGTATATCAGAACAGTAGAAGTCTTGCACATCTCAGGCAAGTGCAATTGAATCTGGTGTTCTGACAAAATGGAATAAGCAATCAATTCTTGACTAGTTATGAACAGAGCATAAACAGAGCATATGATCAAGAAGCATCCATATCTTGTAGGCACTTTAATTGTAACGCAAATTGCATGCAGAAGCCTAAATACTTTCAATATGATGGCATGAACAGTCTTCAATAATGAAGATGTGCTGGAGTGTTGTTCTTAATTAAAAAAATCTTAGCAGGGAAAGCATATTCCATCTTGAATATACCCCGGCTCTTAACTGTTGAGCATACAAGTACTATAAACAACCATGGAACCCAAGAGTACTTACTCCGCCCAGCAAGATTCCATGAGAGAAGCCAATGCTGGCGGTGTGTTCTGGGGAATAGAAAGCCTTCTATTCTGAAAGGCTACAGCTCCAACCACCTGAAAGGTTCCACCATGTCGGCTTAATCATAAAAAAAAGAGTGGGGGGGTCTAACAATTTGACGAGCTGCAGGTGTCAGTTTTATGTTTCACCTGGGCAGGGCAAAGTCCACTCCAAGGTTGTTGCATAGTCACAAGCTCCCATAGGATGACTCCAAAACTGTAAACATCAGACTTCTCGTTGGAAGGCTCTCCACGAAGGAATTCTGGAGCCATCCACTCGGGCTGAAAATAAAAGTAAGAGAGTTACATGCCTGATTGAAGCACTGCGAAGTAAATTTTCAACCTGCAAGATGTTAACTGGAAATTATCTGATTTTCTAGAGTAGAGAAGAGTGCACAGCTAATTATGGAACATATTCAAAAGCCAAATCAGAAAAGAAAAAAGCAACACGAAAAAGGTCTCATGATGATGAACAAGAATGCTGTAGCTCTCAACACCATAGGAGTGTGGAAGTCGACAAAATTCTGTATAACAGCTTCAACAAATTCTCATGCCTACAAGTATATTAGTCCTACAAGTATATTAGTCTAATCTCTTGGAGAAACAACTGTCTGAAGAATTCAATTAAATAATAATCACAATCAAGGGAATTTTCACGATGCAAATGAACACGGATAATTTAAAGCAGATAATATTAAGAGAGAGAATTACTGTTCCAGCCACTGATTTTGATGATATGAAAGAGTTAGCTTTGAATCTGGACAACCCAAAATCACACACCTGAGCATGAAATTAACAATTGAGGTTAAAAATATGCAGCAAGCTGCCTGAAAGTCGAATACCATTCATGTGAATATTTGATCATTTACCTTTACTGTCCAGTTTTTATCAACCAACAAATTTGGAGATTTAAGGTCCCAGTGAACAATTGGAGGATCAAGACAGTGAAGATAATTGATCCCCTTGGCCTGCTCCCAAAAAAGAACATCAAGTTTTGCTAAAAACATCAGAAATCAAAAGCACTATGAACAACACTATCACACACCACATCAAGTGCCATACGTAAACGCCTCCTTTGATCCAGTACTTCGCCTGCAGCAGGCCGGTGTATGAGGCGGTATAGACTGCCCCTGTTCAGAAACTCTGGTTAGCATGATATTTCTTGTTAGTAGTGAAAGATGAACATCAACCGGTTACTGTGCTAAAAATTGGATGATACCTTGGCAGATATTCTGTCACAATCGATAGATGAGGGCGCTTTGTAACGGCACCCATGAAGAGAACAACATTTGGATGACGAACACGTTTCATTATTGCAACCTGAAAAAACATTAATTATAACTTGATCTGTAGCAGTGTTATTCGCCGCAGAAATAACACACCCAAAGCTGGTAATCTTTGAAGAAGAAAACCTTAAAACCTAACAATATATAGAGGAATACCCTGTGACATGCTTAGATTTTTCACTCAACCAGTAAAAATCAAAGAGATGATAAGGTGCAACCTATAATACACTGACAGCAAATTGTATTCAAGACAATCAGCTATTCAAAAGACCAATAACATTAACCAATACTCGTGCAAGGTACAGCCCATGGTTGTTGGATTCCATACATTTGCATGGACAGGTGTAACACTAAAAGACAGCATATACGGAAGAGAGTGACCAAAACCATGGAAGTACATGGGTGAGAAATCAAGAGTTCTCATTTGCTTCCATGGAAGTACATGGGTGTGAAATCAAGAGTTCTCATTTGCTTGTTTAGCTAACTGTTAAAATTCCAAAACAATGGTGACTAGAGCATATAGATAAATCACGAGCAGAACAAAAGAAACAAAACAATGAAGAGGAGAATAAAGTAGCATTTTGAAAAGATTGGGACTAGGGGGGAGGGGAACTTAGACAGAAGCATGGATGGACAGATGACACAAAATCTGCACATCAGCAAATAATAAAGATGAAATAGATAGGGTGCATTTACATACCTCTCTTAAGAATTCCCTCAACTGATCATCATGAAAATCTTGAACAATTAGAACCTTGACAGCAACATCCTGTATTGACACAAAGGGATTTACTTTCTGAAATCAATAAAGAATAGCATTCTGAAATCAATAAAGAATAGCACAACCAAACATTCATATGACGTCGAAGACCAGAGGAGCTGTGCAGGCGTGCAGCAGAATCAACTTCAAATGACTAATCATGGAAAAATCAATGAACACGTATCTAAGAGGAATATACTCACAGATCCGTGCCATTCAGCACGATGCACCGTACCAAATGAGCCTGCAAGGATAAAATGAGAGCACAGCACTTCATTTAATTGCTTCTAGGAGAAGAATAATGATCGAATACTTCAAGAACATCAATCCTAGGCTTCTAGAGATAATGAGAAGCAAAAGATTTACCAGCTCCAACACGCTCTTTGATATGTAACTCTTCCCATGAGATCTCAAGCCAATCTATGGCAAGTGAAGGTTCAAGATTCAAATATCTTGGGATGGTCAAGGAAGGAAGTCTGGCTTGATTGCCGATTATGCTCTCAATTTCCTTCTTATCCGACTGACTGGATAGGTTTACTTTGGTTTGCTTGACAACACTGTTTATGACTGGACCTCCAGATACAACTTTCTCTATGTTGCAAGTTTGTTGTATAATAACTTGTTCTTCTTCAAGTCCAGAACATTCATGTACAGATCGCCCAGCTGCGTCAGGAGCTTCAGCATTCCTTATCAAATCCAAAAGCATCAGGGACGATTCTTTTCCAAGGCAAACTTGATCCACTGGTACATAAGTGGAGGGTTTCAGATGTTCAAGCCAACCATCAACCACTGTGTGTTCCTCTACTTCCTTATTGCCTGCAAGAGATTGCTCCCCATTAAATAAAATTGTAAAACAAGAAAAAGGTTTGCATAAAATAGGAATAGATACCAATGTAGGAAACCTTGTTGCTTAATAAGGTACGAAAGAAAATAACAGAAATTTAGAGCTGTCAGCTATCCATGGAAATCAAGAATGCATGCTATTGCAAACAATTGCAATGCAAATGCCAAACAAAACAGAAGTGCAAAGAACCAATATGTTATATGTTACACAACCAAAAAAAACTTAAGTGGTAGCTATGTCATCGTTGGTTATCCTAATTCCTAAAGTTACTCTCACCCCTTTGATGCATGATGCATGTAAAAGTTAACTCTGTGAGGCATACCTGAACATAGAGGATTTTCAGGAAATGCACACAACTGCTTAGAGTCTTGAATCTCATAAGGTGCATCATCGATGTAAGGTTGTTGGGATTCTTTTATATGTGGGATTTGAAAAGGTGAAGACACTGAAGAAAGGAATCCTCCATTTATTGTGGAATCTGGACCGTGGAGATTTCCTGGCTGCCCAACTAGATCAACTACATATTCCCTGTTAATAAAATGCACTCCTCTGTATTAGCAAAACATGAAAATGGTAGACTACCATATGTAAAGGAGACAAGTTCAAAGACATTCATAATTCCATCTAATTGGATTATGGAACAGTTTTCAGGTGATCTAAACAGTTACCCATATTTAGGGAGAATCATGAACTGGGAACACACATAGATTGGCAATGGTCAAATAGATACAATGGTGGCCAAAAGTTCATATGTATACTAGTCAATGTATAAACCAAAATAAATAACAAATAAATGAACAAAAGAGGATACTTAACATCTCGAAAACCATTATTGCTGCATAGACAAAATTGCTTGGACAACATGAAGAAAAGAACACATGGCTAAGTATATACTCGGGGTTCAAAATTGAAGTGACGTAACTAAATGTTAAATCATCTTGCAAAAACTACAAACATTCTTCAGCAAATAGAGAAATCTAGAAGACTGGTTAGAGCTTTCCTCAACTTGTTTTACTTTAACTTTTTCTTGTTTCATTTTATCTCACGTGATAATGTAAGGTAGAATTAAAAGTATCATACCTTGACAACTGCCTGTCATCCTGGATTTTGACAAGACAAGAAGACCGGTGATCAGCTACACAGTACTTGCAACCCCGAGCGATCCGACACGGCAAACCTATATAGTCTGCCAATTTCTGCACATGCAAAAATATATCACCACAGGTTACTAATGCTTGGAGAAACTCACCTTTTTATAGTATAATGATCATGCGCCGCCCACAGATTTAAAATCAGTTTTGGGTACTTCTACAAAATAGTAAGTTGCTGAAAATGTAATTTTCCTATCTGCTTCACCATGATCTTGCTAAATTTATTTTCAACTTTAATTGGATTTAACGAGACATCAGCATAAGGACCCTGTCTACAACGACACAATGGAAAGATAGCTGCCCATGGTGTGCTTTACTCAATGATGCTCAGAAACAGACATGATCCACTGGCAATGAAATTAGTTTTCAAAGATTAAGCTTATATCCTTCAGTAAGTGCTACAAATATTAACTGCAAGAACAAAATGTTACGCGGAACAATCAGATAGGCTTGACATCATATTAGGACCCACATGAATTAAAGATTTCAAACAAATAGTCATTTACTGCAACAAGCTACAAATACCTCACTTAGTGATCAGGGGAAAGAGCACTCTTAATGGATTGCTTTATATAATTGTGGGTGACACTTGATTCTTCTAAATCAGTTGCATTCTCATGCGATACCACGCCCCTGTTCAGACAGTCAGGCGTGCTTTAAAAATTTCCTTCTATTAAGAAAAGTGAATCCTGGCACCATATCTATGAACTAAATGTGATCTTCCAAAAAAATAGTTTCTTCAAATTGGTCGTAAGACGGTACAAATTGAGAAGGAAAATTAAAGAAGAAAACACAAAAACACGAACTGCCAGATTTTTCCATGCTAATACCTAATGAAAAACATGTGTACCCACTCAACTGGCAGTCACATCAATCCATACAAAAGAGAAATGAAACAACAAAGACACCAAAGCCTTCATCCCTAATCCTAACAAAATGTGATGGATCACAAGCCTACATATCAAGAGAACCTTCTTGCAAAAAACAAATAATTCCTCCATGTAACACATCTATCCAATAGAATTTCGCGAAAGTTCAAATATGATAACAATTATAGTAGAATCACCAGCCATTGGCATATAATATTACTGAAGTCCAGAGCTAGCATCCTTTGAGGAGGATTAGCTAGGGGCTCCGATAAAAAATCACTATGAACCTGTGCTCTTGAACTAAATAAAAAATAATAATCAAATGAGTATTTCCTAAATCATGCGGTAGTTGATCTCAAATTTCCCATGTTGAAAATTCCTTGACAGGACCTTATGAATTATATATGTATACAGTCCACTGCAGCCCTCCCTCCCCCAATCTGAAATTTCCAAAGTAGGGCGTAGATACCACCACACATGTACACATAGTTATCCTATCCAATTAGATTACCATGAAGGCTAAGTATCCACTAACAAATATCCTTCAGTTCAATCAAGTCTCTTCTCTGTAGCACCAACTCGTTGAAGGTTTATAAATCAGTGGACTATTAGTGTTCTTTTGATGGACGAAGGAACTAGTAACAGAAACCAATACCGATTTTTTTTTTAATTAAGAAAAGTACCATGTATTTTTTACCTTGAAAAGAATGGCGCGATGTCTGCAGAGTCCCATGGATAGGCTACCAATAGGGAGCACAATACACTTATGGAAGTCCCTCAACCTCCTGCTAGCCAATTTCCATCGCTTGTGGAGATCTCCTTGCTCCCAGAGGAAACTTCCCCTAAACATTTAATCCCACAAAAAAGGGAGGGAAAACACAAGCGGAAAAGTGAACATTCAATTAGATAACAAAGAGTAATCATATCATGATAAACACCTTACCCCATGTAAACAGCAACAAGTTTGCCCAGTTGCTCCACTAACACCAACGTGCTCTCCGAAGCACAATACAGTTCTTGAGCTTTATCCTCCAATTCTTTAAGACGCGAGTCACCACGTCTATCAACAAGAACCACCTCCATTGATGTCTCACTTGGTTCAATTTCTTTGAGCGACATTAATGGTGGCAGCCTACTTCCTTCCTCGTCCTCATTGCACATCACCCATAGATATGGATTCATTCCCAAAATGTTATAGAATCCATCCGATATCTTGTCACTATACGACAAGCATCCACTCACCTGGAACGACAAACAAGATCATATGCATTCGTCATGACATGAAAAAAAAAATCGTAAAAAAAAACATTATGGGATGGATTGTACTGTACCCAGAGACGATACGAAACGGTTCGTGCATCGGAGGCTTCAGGTACGCCTTCCTGCAGAAGCAAAAGCTCACTAGCAATACCAGCTTGAGCACTCAGTCTCTTAGCCAAACTAAGCTGCAAATAATAACTCTCCTTAGTCTTTAGCACCAAGTTTTCATTCTTATTCTGCTGATCCTCCTTTTCTTCAGTCACCTCCTGCACCACTTCCTGCTTCATAGTCGGCACATGCACCAAAGTCGACGTGTCAACCTTGATATCGGTAGTAAAGTTTCCATCAAGTGTAGTAATCCCCGAGAACAAGCTACCAGCGTAACTACTCCCACTCGATAATCTTGGCAACGACACTTGCCGGTCAAAATTCCGGTCAACATCCCTCTCTTTAATTATCCCCGGAGCTGGAAGAACAGGCTCTGGTTCCAGGTCCGGTGTAACTAACAGTTGACAATCCTCCTCAGTCGATAATCTTTGCAACTTCACGTGACTAGTAGATTTCTCAATTTTTTTCTCGGACAACCAGTCGAAAAAAGCGGCAAGTTGTTTTTTCTTTTGTTTATACTTGTCATCCTCGCCAAATTGTTTTGTCTTAAGATGGTACTTTTCGTCGTCACTGCTCGTGAAGAGATCGGATATTGGTGTGGTTATTGTGGTCGGAGTAGCAGTTGCTTTCGATGTATTTTTGCCAACTGTGGAGTACAGATCTTTCGATGAAGGCTTTCGGAGGTCATTTTCGATGTTAAAAGCATCTTTAGTGACTTTTTTATTCCCGTGATCTAATAATTGTTTTGAAGACGATGATGCATTGAATCCGGACCTGTCCGGAAATTGCCTGGGGAAGAAGTACGTGGTACGATGAGGCATTTTTTCTTTCTTTCAGGGACCTCACACAATTCAAACCAAACCAACAATTCAAGCTTTGATTCAGAAAGATAACAAGCAACTAAGAAAATACTTGATTCAGGTGACGTTGCAAAGGGTGAACGAAGAAGAAGAAGAAGTGGAGAAGACATACAATCCCTGCAAGTCCATGAGATTCAGGAAAGTAAACAAAAAACGCATGATTTCTGTGTGGTTTTCTGAATCCAATAAAAAAATTTCAAAACCACAAGCCACCGTTATCTCGGCACTGCGTTTACCAGCGATCCAGTAAAAACAAACAGAGATCGAGAATTTTTGCCGAAACTGTTTACCTATTGGTGAAGGAAATGAAGCTGCTGAAAGAGATTAGAATTTTAGTGGTTTGAAGAGACAAACAACCGCTTCAGATTGAGGGGTAAGGGCGGTGGGGGTGGGGGTGGTGGAGTGAAAGAGAAAAGAGGAGAAGGGTTTCGAGAGTCTGTGTATTTTAAGCAAGTGAGAAGAATCGGTGGGAAATTGGAAAATGTTAAAATAACATAGGGAAGAAGCTAACGGGCGCAGCGAGGGTGAGTGCGCACCTTTTGTAATGGGCTCACACGTAAGATTTTATGGCAGGGAATGCGCACATCGCAAATGGCGTACGTTAGCGATATTTGAAGCTGCGGGTTTAGTGTAAGAGTATAAAAGTTGGAAAAAAAATGTCTTTACTGAGGCCAAAAGGTTTTGGAGGCTTATGTTTATATTGCATCTAGCTGCCTAACCCGAGTGTCGATACGGGTTGTAAATTTAAAAAAAAATATATATATATATATATATATATATATATATTGGATATGTAATTAATTTTAATGTATTTTTTTATCTAAAAAAATTCAAATTATAAATCTTACAATTTATTCAAACATCTAATTAAATAAATTAATAATTTTCTATGTAAATAAACAAGAGAAAAAATTATTAACAATAACTGAAAGAGAAATTAAAAAATTAAGAGATAAATACAAATTAAGATATTTAATCACACAAAATGATTTATTTATCTGATTATTTTTACTAAATTTTTTTATCTAGATCAATAAAAA
>Ga0307510_10008405_pt1 | contig 12296 bp, 9 predicted proteins | sample 12_EM_MG_FD_207224 | JGI IMG/M metagenome (GOLD analysis project Ga0307510, IMG submission 207224) | Populus trichocarpa ectomycorrhiza microbial communities from riparian zone in the Pacific Northwest, United States - 12_EM | ecosystem: Host-associated > Plants > Roots > Unclassified | place...
AAACCTTGTTCGAGGCCTGGTGCTCGGAGCGGCCGAAACTCAGCTGGGTCCCGAGACCGAGGTCGAGATTGCGCATCGTCTCCAGCGTGTCGATCAGCCTCTCCGTATCAACCTGCGGGCCGGCTCGCTTAATGCCCGAGATCATGACGTTGGCGGCGACATAGCCCTCGAACGAAACGTAGTCGGCCGCTTCGCCCGGGAAGTATTTGGCGAGCGCGTTCTTGTATTCGAGCACGGCGGATGAATAGCCCGACACCGCCGGCACCACCTGCGTCACGATCACACCGTTGGTGTAGCGCGGTCCCAACAGCTTTAGTTCTTCGGCAAGCGAGGTGGAGCCGACGAACGAAACGTTGGAGTAGATCAGCCCGGGATAAGCGTCGCGCGTCTTCTCGATGAACCTTGCCGCGGCCCGGTAGGTCGCGACCATGACAATCGCCTTGACCGGCGGCTTCGCGAGCTTCAACTGATTGACTGCGTCGTCCACATCCACGGTGTTTCGCGCATAGTTTAGCCGAAGGATCGCGCTGTCGTTCACGCCCATGGAGCGGAACGCCTTCGCGACCCCTGCAAATCCGGAATCGCCGTACGAATCCTGCTGCGCAAAGACCGCGATCTGGCGCGGCTGCAGCCGCCGTATCTTGACGAGGTAACGAACGACCGCGTCGGTTTCCTGAACATAGCTGGCGCGATAGTTGAAGACGTAGCGATCCGGCGGATCGTTGCGCAGGATGTTGGATCCGGTGAAGGCCCCGAAGAACAGCATCCTGCGTTCGAGCGCATAGGGAATCGCCACTGCCGCGGTCGGGGTGCCGACATTGCCGATGACGCCGAACACCTGGTCCTTTTCATAGAGCTGCTTCATGGCGTCGAGCGTGCGCCCGGGCTCGTAGCCGTCGTCGGCGGCGAACAATTTCAGCATCCGGCCGTCCACGCCGCCGGAATCGTTGATCCGGTTGAAGGCGGTTTCGATTCCGAGCTTCATCTGGCGTCCCAGCTCGCGGGCCGAGCCGGAGAACGGGGCGGCGATGCCGAAGCGGATTTCCTTTTCGCCGATGCCGCGCGGCAGCGGCCCGGTCGGGACCGGGGCGGTCGGCGCGGTTGCCGCATTCGCTGCGGTCGCAGCGGCAGCAGGCGACGGGCCGATCACACTGGAAAGGCTCGGTCCGGAGATCGAGCGTTCGAGATCGGCGAGCTGACGGTCGGCCCGGATGCAATCCATCCTGCCCGAGGTTACGGCGGCGCGTCCTTCGGCCACGGTGCGATCGAAGGTCTGGGTGAGGTCGGAACGTTCCGCCTCGTTCGACGAGGCTTCCCGGATCACCTGTGAAAATTTGTCGACAATGGACTGGATGCGCGGACGCCCAATGTCGCGGCAGGCCTGAGCCGAGCCGATTACGGGGCCGACGCGGCTGGCAAGGTCGCGCACGATCGTGATGTCGCCGGCGGCTTGTGCGCTGCCTGCGATACCGAACAGCACGGCCCCAACCAGCAAGATGTTGCGGTACGAGGTCATGGCAAACTCCTTGAGAACAAGATCACCGTAAGTCGGTTCTCAGGCATTGTCAGCCCTCCGACTGGATTATGGGGTAGCGCGTTGTGGCGTAGCCGGATCCGGCTTCTCGCGCCACTGCATGAACTGTTTGAGCAACTGGCTGTCCTGTTCGGACGCCGCCGGCGCGCTCGCCGGCGAGGCGGCGAGCAGGGACTGGAACTCGTTGATTGCGGGCTTTTGCGCGCCCTCGCCGGATGAAGGCAGCGCGTTCTTGAACGACTGTGCGAGGTTGGAGAACGCCGACGACGGTTCACCTTCACTTTGGCGCGATCCGGGCACGGCGACGACGAAGAACAGCGCCACGAGTGCTGCGACGCCGATGGCGGCGGCGAAGCGCGCCGCGACGGTCCACAACGCCTTTTTCGACTGCCGGTCGGGGTCTTGCATGACCTCGGGATCGAGGGGGTGGCGCAGCGCATCGGATACCGCGCTTTCGAGCTGGGAGTCGAACGACACCGCAGAAAACGGCTTCTCCAGGCCCGTTCCGCGTGTAGCCGACCGCTCACGCATCGAGCGCGGCGCGTAGTATAGTGGATCGCGGGGATTGAGATGGTCCTGCTCACTCATACTACTCATACGCTTACTCCTCATGTCACGTGGCGGATTGGCACTTGCCGGATTAGCACTTGGTGGATGATCCGGCGGATTGGCTGGCTGCGAAACGGCTGCGGACGTATTGGACAGGAGTTCGAGCTCACGGAGCGCGGAGGAATCCACGTCGGCTCCCCTGGCGTCGCTAAGTGCGGTCGGTGGATTTGAATCAAAGTGTGGGGCTTCGTCTTTGCGCTCGACGCCACCTGCCTGCGAGATCATGTCTCGCGACCACTTCCCCACGGCTTCCAATGCCCTAGTCCCCTGCCGGCACATGTCCGTCTGCCCGACGGAATGAGCTGCCAGACCCCGGGAGGGGAGACCGTCAGCACACATAAGTTTGTTGGAACCGCGCGAGGACTAATTTAGGTCGGAAACGTGACAAAAGTAAGTTGAGGTTCTGTTAACCACAACTCAGAGACCCTTGTTTGCAAAGGCTTTGACCCGCATCGCCCGCAATCGGCAGCAAGAATCGGCCACAAATACGCCGGATTCGCAGCCAGTTACGCGCATTTCTGCGCGTTTCGCGCGTCGTCGCATTAATTACTCGTTAACCAAGTTCGCTGATTGTTAACCATTCAATAAGAAAGGCGAGTCGATCATCATGGACGTCCGAGCGGATCCCACGCGACAATTGGTCCGGCTGCGCGGCCGTTCCTACGTCGCGTTCGTATTCAGCCCCGTCGTTCCGATCGTGGAATGGCTCGCCGAGATCGACGCCACGCTGGCGCGCTCGCCGGGCTATTTCGTCGGCAAGCCGATCGTGCTGGACCTCGCAGCCGTCGACCTCTCGAGCTCCGCCATCACTCATCTAGTCGGCAGCCTTAACGAGCGCAGCATCCGCGTCCTCGGCATCGAGGGCGTGGAGGAAGAGCGCCTTGCGGCGAACATGCCCCCTTTGCTGACCGGCGGCCGCGCCTGCGTCATCACGCGCAACGAGCCGGTGCAGAAGCCGGAGCCCGAAGCCAAGCCGAAGCCGAACTCGCTGTTGCTCGACAGCCCGGTGCGTTCGGGTCAGTCGATCGTCTTCATGGAAGGCGATGTCACCGTGCTGGGTTCGGTTGGCTCCGGCGCCGAGATCGTCGCCGGCGGATCGATCCACATCTACGGCACGCTGCGCGGCCGTGCGATGGCGGGCGTCAACGGCAATTCCAATGCGCGGATCTACTGCCAGAGAATCGAGGCTGAGCTGCTTGCGATCGACGGCTACTACCAGACTGCAGAAGAAATCGACGTTTCGCTTCGCAACCGCCCGGCGCAGGCCTGGCTGGAAGGCGACACCATGAAAATTACCCCGCTGAATTAACCGGCTAAGGAGATTACGTATGGCCAAGGTCCTGGTCGTTACCTCAGGCAAGGGAGGCGTTGGAAAGACCACCTCTACGGCTGCGCTCGGCGCGGCGCTTGCCCAGAGCGGGCAAAACGTCGTGGTGGTGGATTTCGACGTCGGCCTGCGCAACCTCGACCTCGTAATGGGCGCCGAACGCCGCGTGGTGTTCGACCTCATCAATGTGGTGCAGGGCGTTGCCAAGCTGCCGCAGGCCTTGATCCGCGACAAGCGGCTGGAAAATCTCTGGCTGCTGCCAGCCTCGCAGACGCGGGACAAGGATGCGCTGACCGACGAGGGTGTCGGCCGCGTCATCGCCGAACTCAGGAGCCGGTTCGACTGGATCCTGTGCGACAGCCCGGCCGGCATCGAACGCGGCGCTACGCTCGCCATGCGCTATTGCGACGAAGCCGTCATCGTCACCAATCCCGAAGTTTCCTCGGTGCGCGATTCCGACCGCATCATCGGCATGCTCGATTCAAAGACGGTGAGGGCGGAGCGCGGCGAGCGCGTGGAAAAGCACGTGCTGATCAGCCGTTACGATCCGGCACGCGCCGCGCGCGGCGAGATGCTCACGATCGACGATATTCTCGAAATCCTCGCCACCCCGCTGCTCGGCATCATCCCCGAGAGCCAGGAAGTGCTTAAGGCGTCCAACGTCGGTACGCCGGTGACGCTCAACAATGCCGAGAGCGCGCCGGCGCGCGCCTATATCGACGCCTCGCGCCGCCTGATGGGCGAGCAAGTCGCGATGGTCGTGCCGGCCGAGCGCAAGGGCTTCATGGATCGGCTACTGGGTCGGAGGGCTGCATGAGCATGAGGCTGCTGCGGCTGTTCGGCGGCCGCGAAGCGACCGCCCCGGTTGCGCGGGAGCGGCTGCAGATTCTGCTGCAACACGAGCGCGGGCTGCTCGGCCAGTCCGACCTGCTCGTCACGCTGCGGGAGGAGATTCTCGCGGTGGTGTCGAAACACATACAGCTCGATCCCGACAAGGTGATGGTCAAGCTGGAGCGCGGCAAGACCGTGTCGACGCTCGAGGTCGATATCGAAGTACCCAATAATTTCGACAAGAAGGCTGCCGGCGAGCGGCGCATGGCCGGCTGACGCGGCGGATCGATAGACAATCGATTTGCTGCGGGTAGGATGCGAGGGCAATCTCGTCCGAGCCCGACCATGAAATCGCCGCGACCTTCGCTCCCGATGACCGGTGGTTGCCAGTGCGGCGCGATCCGTTACGAGATCACGTCGTTTCCGCTGCTGCTCTACACCTGCAATTGCACCGATTGCCAGCGCCAGACCGGCAGTGCGTTCGCGCTGAACATGCCGGTGAGGTTTGCGGATTTTCGTATCCTGCAGGGTGAGCCGAATGGCTGGCATCACACCTCGCCCAACGGCACGGCAGTGATCTCGCGGTTTTGCGGCAATTGCGGCACGCGGCTCTATGGCGAACGGGACGGGCGGCCGGAAACCATCAGCCTTCGTGCCGGCACGCTCGATGACACCTCATGGCTGGTGCCGGTCGCGCATTTCTTCACGCGCAGTGCGCAGCCGTGGGTGCAACCAGCGCCGGGCGCGCAGTGTTTCGAAACCCAGCCGAACGGCTGGGGAAGTCTTCTGCCTGGATGGCGTGCTCGCTGGACCGATCCGGCCGATTGAACGCCGCGCTGCTTTGCCAGCCATCATCCGCTCGCGGCCGGTCCAGCAGGCCTTCAATATCCATAGCCATCAAAGAAAGTTCCACCGCGTTGGAACCGCCTGAAGCCATTGGGCATTGGTCATGGTTTGGGAGGTACATTGTGGTCGAGTCGATTGCGGGTAAGGCAAAGAGCGGGATCTGGGGCTTGGACGACATCCTGGCTGGCGGGTTCACACGGGAGCACATGTTTCTGATCGAGGGGGCGCCCGGGACCGGGAAGACCACGATCGCGCTCCAGTTCCTGATGGAGGGAGCGCGGGCCGGCGAGAAATGCCTGTACATCACGCTGTCCGAAACCGAGCGCGAATTGCGGATGGGCGCGGCCTCCCACGGCTGGAAGCTCGACGAGCGGATCGAAATTTTCGAACTGTTGCCGCCGGAGAGCCTGCTCGATTCCGAGCAGCAGCAGAGCCTGCTCTATTCCTCCGACCTCGAACTGGGCGAGACCACCAAGCAGATATTCGCGGCCGTCGAGCGCGCGCAGCCGAACCGGGTGGTGCTAGACAGCCTTTCCGAGATCAGGCTGCTGGCGCAGAGCTCGCTGCGGTACCGCCGGCAGATTCTGGCGATCAAGCACTATTTCTCAAATTTCGGCGCTACCGTGCTGCTGCTCGATGACATGTCGTCTGACCTCGCCGACAAAACCATCCACAGCGTGGCGCACGGCGTGCTGCGGCTGGAGGAGCTAGCGCCGGCATATGGCGCGGAGCGGCGTCGTACGCGTGTGGTCAAATATCGTGGCGTAAAATTTCGCGGCGGCTACCATGACGTCACCATCACCACCGGCGGGCTGAACGTGTTTCCGCGGCTGGTGGCCTCTGAGCATCGGACGAATTACGCCAGACATACGCTCTCAAGCGGCATCCCCGAAATGGATCAGCTTCTGGGCAACGGCGTCGAGTCCGGATCGAGCACGCTGATCCTGGGGCCGGCGGGCACCGGCAAATCTCTCCTCGCCATCGTTTTTATCGCTGCCGCGGTCGCGCGGGGCGAGAAGGCGGCCTTCTTCGTTTTCGATGAAGAATTGGGCCTCCTGTATGACCGCATGAAAGGTCTTGGCATCGACCTCGAGGCCATGCAGGGCAGCGGCGATCTCTTTATCGAGCAGGTCGACGCCGCCGAGCTGTCGCCCGGCGAATTCGCCCACCGCGTCCGCAAGCGGGTTGACGAGAACAGCGTCAAGACCGTGCTGATCGACAGCCTCAACGGCTATCAGGCCGCGATGCCTGAGGAGAATTCGCTGATTCTGCACATGCACGAATTGCTGCAATATCTCAATCGCCAGGGGGTGGCGACCTTCATGACGGTCGCGCAGCACGGATTGGTTGGCGACATGAAGGCGCCGGTCGACGTGACGTATCTTGCGGATACCGTGATCCTGCTGCGGTATTTCGAGGCGATCGGCACTGTGCGCCGCGCGATGTCGGTCATCAAGAAACGTACGGGCGCGCACGAAGCAACGATCCGCGAATATCGCATCGACAACCGCGGCCTTACCGTCGGTGGGCCGCTCGTGGGATTCCAGGGGGTGTTGCGGGGCGTTCCGATCTACGTCGGCGAGGGTAAGCCTCTACTCGAGGGTAAGCCTCTGCTGGAGGACCCACTCTCGTGACGGCCGGTCCGTCATCCGAGCGGGCCGTCATTCTCGCACCGAGGGGCCGCGACGCAGCGGTCGCCGCCGCCTTGATCCGCGAGGCGGGCTACCACGCGCAAACCTGCGGCGATCTTCCCGCGCTGCTGAGCGAGATCGAGGGCGGCGCAGGTCTCGCCGTGATCGCCAACGAGGCGATCAAGACCGCGGATCTGCGTGGGCTAGTGAACTGGCTCAATGATCAACCGCCATGGTCGGATTTTCCGATCGTGCTGCTGACGCATCAGGGTGGCGGTCCCGAGCGCAATCCAGATGCTGCGCGGCTCGGGCAGGCGCTCGGCAACGTCACATTCCTGGAGCGGCCGTTTCATCCGACCACGCTGGTGAGCATCGTCGGCTCGGCGATTCGCGGCAGGCGGCGTCAGTATGAGACCAGGGCGATCCTGGCCGATCTGACGGCAGGCGAAAATCTCTTACAGACGGCGCTCGACGCCGGCCGTCTCGGCACGCTGGAGCTGCATCTGCCGGACTACGAACTGGAAGCCTCCGACATCTGCATCGGCTTCTTCGGATGGAAGCCGGGCGAGCCGTTTACCTACAAGGATTTGCTGGCGGCAGTTCATCCGGACGACAGGGCGCGACGCCTCGCGGTGCTCGATCAGGCCATTGCGACAGGCGCGGATTACAGCATCGAGTATCGCAATGTCTGGCCCGACAGCTCGCAGCACTGGGTCGACGTGCGCGCCCGCGCGGTGCGCAGGCCGGATGGCAGCATCCGCTCGCTGGTCGGGGTTTGCACCGACATCACCGCGCGCAAGACGGCCGAAATCGAGCGCGAGACATTGGTTGCACAACTGGCGGCCGAGCGCACGGCGCTGGCGGAACTGACGGCAACCCTCGAGCAGCGCGTCGAAGAGCGTTCGTCCGATCTGATGAAGGCGGTATCCGCCCGCGAAAAGGCGCAGGAGCAGCTGCGCCAGGCCCAGAAGATGGAGACCATCGGCCAGCTTACCGGCGGTGTCGCGCACGATTTCAACAACCTGCTGATGGCCGTGATGGGCAATCTCGATCTGCTGCGCAAGCGCCTGCCGGACGATCCGCGCCTGCAGCGGCTGGTCGAAGGCGCCATGCAGGGCGCGGAGCGCGGCGCCTCGCTGACGCAACGTTTGCTGGCCTTCGCCCGCCAGCAGGATTTGCGCGCGGTATCGGTCGATCTGCGCGCCCTGATCGAGGGGATGGTCGACCTGCTCGAACGTTCGCTCGGGCCCCGTGTGAAGCTGCGGCTCGATATTCCGCGGGGCCTGCCGCCGGCGCGGATCGATGCCAACCAGCTTGAGCTTGCGATCCTCAATCTGGCGATCAACGCGCGCGACGCGATGCTCGACGGGGGCAGGATCTATATTGGGGTGGCGGAGTATCAGGCGAAGGGCGATGCGGTGTTAGTTCCGGGCCGGTATCTCAAGCTCTCGGTCGCCGATACCGGGAGCGGAATGCCGCCGGAAATATTGAAGCGCGCGATCGAACCGTTCTTTTCGACAAAGCAGGTCGGGAAGGGTACCGGACTGGGATTGTCCATGGTGCATGGGCTTGCGGTTCAGCTGGGCGGCACGCTGCAGCTGACGAGCACCGTCGGGAAAGGAACCTGTGCGACACTGGTGCTGCCGGTCGCGACCGTCGCGCCGGAAACGGAAAATCCGGCGCCTGTCGCGGAAAAGATCAAGCGCAGGGCGGTCATCCTGTTTGTCGACGACGACCCGCTGATCGCGATGTCGACCACGGAAATGCTGGAAGATCTTGGACACCGGGTGATCGGCGCCAATTCCGGCCAGCATGCGCTGGACATTCTCAAGAGCGAGCAGCCGCTCGACCTGATGGTGACGGATCACATGATGCCCGGAATGACCGGACTGGAACTGGCCGCGGCATCGCGCGAGGTGCGCCCGTCGCTGCCGGTCCTGCTGGCAACCGGCTATGCTGAATTGCCGGAAGGGACGCAGCTCGACCTGCCGCGTCTGGCAAAGCCCTATCATCAGGACCAGTTGCGCGATCAGCTCGATCAATTGCTGGCGTGAGACGCTGAAGCATGATCCGGAAAAGTGGGCACCGGTTTTCCGAAAAGATCATGCTCAAATCAAAGAGCTAGAGTGTGATGACGATTCGAAGAAACGTCATCACACTCCAGTTATCCCACCATCCGGTCGCGGCCGGTCCAGAAGCCCGCTTTCAGTACCTTCTTGTCGACCTTGCCGACGCCGGTCATCGGCAGCTCGGTGACGAACTTGATGTGCTTGGGCGCATGCGCCGAGCCCTTCCTCGCCTTCACCAGGTTGATCAGCTCATCTGCGTTCGGCCGGGCGCCTTCGCGGGCGACGATCACGGCGGTGACGGCCTCGCCCCATTTGTCGTCGGGCACGCCGACCACGGCGACCATCGCGACGTCGGCATGCTGCGACAACACATCCTCGACCTCGCGCGGAAAAATGTTGAAGCCGCCGGAGACGATCATGTCCTTCTTGCGGTCGAGGATGAACATGTAACCGCGCTCGTCTGATCGCGCGATGTCGCCGGTGTGCAGCCAGCCGTTCTTGAGCGTCTCTGCGGTGGTGTCCGGCCGCTTCCAGTACTCGGCCATCACATGGCTGGCGCGAACGCAGATTTCGCCGGCCTCGCCGGTGGCGACTTCCCGGTCGTCATTGTCGAGAATCTTGACCTGACAGGCGGCGATCGGGAATCCACAGGACAAGAACAGCTCGGGCGTTTTGGGATCGTGGTCGGCCTTGCGCAGCACCGACACCGGATAGCACTCGGTCTGGCCGTAAAGCTGTGAGAATACCGGCCCGATCCGCTCGATGCCTTCGACCAGCCGGCTCGGCGACATCGCAGACGCGCCATACAGCAAGAGTTCGAGCGAGGAGAGGTCGGTCTTGTCGAGCGACGGATGATCCAGCATCACGTAGATCATCGTCGGCACGAACAGGGTAAAATTGATCTTCTCACGTTCGATGGTCTTGAACACCGCCTCGGGGTCAAAACCTTTCAGCATGTGCACGGTGCCGCCACGCATCAGCGTCGGCAGCACCTTTGTGCCCGCGACGTGGCTGATCGGCGCCACCGTCAGGTAACGCGGCGTATCCGGAATTTCGAAGTCGGCGAGGATCGCACTGGAAAAGCCGCCATATTCGCGATGATGGCGCAGCGCGCCCTTGGATTTGCCGGTGGTGCCACCGGTGTAGTTCAGCGTGGCGATATCGTCGGGGCCGGCAAAGCTGCGCGCCGTGGCGCTGCCGGCCGCCTCGACTGCCTGCAGCAAGTCGGCGCCGTAATCGGCCGGGCCGAGCGTGAAGACGGTCTTCAGGCTGGTGGCCTTGGCCGCGAGCTCGCCGCCGCGATCGCGGAAGGTGACGCCGTCGACGACAAGCATCTGCGCTTCGGAATCTTCCAGTTGAAACAGTTGATCGTCCAGCGAACCCAGCGGATGCAGCCAGGTGATGGCAAACCGTGACAATTGCGCGGCGCAGCCGGCGCACCAGGTGTCGGCGCGGTTGGCGGTGAGAAACGCGACGCGGGTGCCGGGCGCAAAGCCCAGCTGCGTGAAGACGCTTTGGATGCGGCCGATCATGTCGGTCGCTCCGCGATAGGTGATCGATCCGCCCGGCCAGCTGAACGCCGTCCGCTCCGGGTAGCGCGCCAGCGCCCGCAACGTCTGCTCGCATACCGCCGGAAACGCGTAGAGCGGATTGCTCATTCTTTCTCTCCCGCCTGTTTTGTAATTGGCCTTCGCCCGTGCCAATGTTCAATGAACGCTAGCACAACAAGAAGTCTGCTCAAGCCGGGAAGAAGCACTTTGCCCACAATCGACCTCCTCGCGCGCTTTCGCGACCGCTTCAGCCTGCCGTTGATCGCAGCACCCATGTTTCTTGTCTCAGGTGTCGAACTGGTGGTAGCCGCCTGCCGCAATGGCGTGATCGGCTCTTTCCCGACGGTGAACTGCCGCAGTCCCGAACAGCTTGAGCAATGGCTGACGGATATCGATATCCGGTTGAAGGCGCATGCGGATGCAGGCGGCAAACCCTCAGCGCCGGTCTGCGCGAATCTGATCGTGCATCGCTCCAACGCTAGGTTGGAGCAGGATCTGCAGGTGCTGCTGAGGCACCGCCCCGAAATGGTGATTACCTCGGTCGGATCGCCGGCGCCGGTGATCGGGCCGCTGCATGACGCCGGTGCGCTGGTGTTGGCCGATGTCGCCTCCATCCGCCATGCCGAGCGGGCGGTCGCTGCCGGCGCCGATGGACTCGTGCTGCTGACGGCAGGGGCAGGCGGCCAGACCGGCTGGCTCAATCCCTTCGTGTTCGTGCGCGCGGTGCGGGCGTTCTTCGATGGACCTTTGGTGTTGGCGGGCGGCATCGCTGATGGCCACGCTCTGCGTGCGGCGCAAGCGCTCGGCTGCGACCTCGCCTATATGGGCACAAAATTCATCGCTACGCGCGAGAGCATGGCGGACATCAGATACAAGGAACTGCTGGTTGCCAGCACGGCCGACGACGTGCTGCTGACGTCGGCGTTTACCGGGTTGCAGACCAACATGCTGCGGCCCTCGATCGAGGCGGCCGGCCTTGACCCGGATAATCTGCCGCAGCATGGTGCGATCGATATCGGCAAGGACATCGACATCGGCGCGCGCGAGAACCGCCCAAAACGCTGGAAGGATATCTGGAGCGCGGGCCATTCCGTCTCCGGCGTGACGGAGGTGTTGTCGGTCGACGAAATGGTCGCGCGCACGCTTGCGGAATATCGCGAGGCCATCGCGCGCGTCAGACTTGGCTAGCGCACGATCCGTCCCAGGATGCGCGCCGCTTGGTCGATCTCCTTGTCGTTCCAAGCGGCGAAGCCGAGAAACAGGCCTCGCTCTTCGGTCTTATGGTACAGCATTCTCGTTAGCGCCCGGCTGACGACACCCGCCTCGAGCAGCTGCGCCGATAGTTGCTGGTCGTTGATTTGGGGACGGCATCTTGCCAGCAATTGCATACCTCCGGCTGGAGTTTCGACCGCGAGCCGGTTGCCGGCCTCGGTGGCAAGGGCCTGCATCATGCGATCACGTCGGCCTCTGTAGAGACGCGTCATCCTTCTGACGTGACCGAGATAGGCGCCCGCACTGATGAATTCGGCGAGCGCATCCTGAATCGTGATCGAGGTCAGTATTCCCATGTGCCGTTGCGCGAGTTCAAAGACGTCGATCAGAACTTCCGGCACGACGACATAGCCAACGCGAATATCCGCGTAGGTCGCTTTCGAGAAGGTGCCGAGATAGAATACGCGCGGCGACGGTGCGAGCCCCTGCAGCGCGGCCACCGGGCGTGCCTCATAATGGAATTCGCCGTCATAGTCGTCTTCAATGATGCAAGCGCCCGCGGCTTCGGCAAAGCGAAGAAGTTCGAGGCGGCGGCCGATCGGCATCAGCCGCCCGGTCGGGTACTGGTGCGACGGGGTGACGAAGATCAGCCGGGGCGTTTCCTTGTGCGAGGAAATGACCATGCCT
>Ga0307510_10008406_pt1 | contig 12295 bp, 11 predicted proteins | sample 12_EM_MG_FD_207224 | JGI IMG/M metagenome (GOLD analysis project Ga0307510, IMG submission 207224) | Populus trichocarpa ectomycorrhiza microbial communities from riparian zone in the Pacific Northwest, United States - 12_EM | ecosystem: Host-associated > Plants > Roots > Unclassified | place...
CGCTTATCTGATTGTCCCCAGTCACCATGTCAAACCTATTTTACGACATGGCCACGTGAACGCGAACAAAGGAAAAATTAGCAAACATGCGCGAGGGCGCCGAGAATAGGCGCGGAGTGGGCGGTGGGTTAGACTTACGCGGCTGGGATTAGGACACCGATGACACTCAGGGTTAATAGGGACGAATTCAGTTGGGTAGTGCCTAGTAAAGGGGGCGATTCGGAGGACGAGTGAGTCAGAGCCCATGCTCATGTGACACCCCGAAGGTGGTCATGAATGATGAACGCACTCAGAATGAACCCTTGTTCGCTAAACTTGGTTCCGCCCGCAAAGAAACATAAGCCAAGGACCTAGGGAAAAAAACGGATCGGGTCAGCTGAGCCGAACCGGGAGAAGTCGAGAAGAAGAAAAACTTACCAGCACTATAGTATGAGGGTGCGTGATGGCGGGTCAGCATGTGACGTTCCGATGCGGGTCGGACAGTGAATGGCGAAAAAAAAAAAAAGAGGGTGAAACTTACGGATATTACTCAAGATGGAACCAACAAGGGACGACTGGACGACACGGAGCTCGCATTTCACAAGCGCGAGGATCTGTGAAACTATAGCTCAGCCACCGGAGGACAGATCCACGGGAACGTGGTTTACGCACTGCGACAATCAGCTCGACGCTAATGGTGTTTGAAACGGGGCGGCATAGAAGCGATTAAGTGACAGCCGCAGTCAAGTGTGACGAGAGTACTCACGCGTTACCCTGCAAGCAAACGCGTTTTTGTGAGCCGAAGGACGCGAGAGGATGAAAATATGAGGCGAAATGAAGTACGCACGAGGGTGGCATTGAGTAATCCGGCTAACGTCTCACCCACTCGAATTGACAATTCATCTGTCGCGAACGCCAACAACTGCGGAGCGGAGGAAACAGGGTTGGTGGTGAGCGGAGAGGGATGGAGCTCAGTGAGCACACACCTTTGCGAGGGGTATGATGCTTATGAAGGAGACTGTGGAGGAGTTGAGCGCCCCTGACGTCACACGGGATTAGAGTGGATCACGTACAGACGAATACGAGGGTATATTCTTGGGGTTTGGCAAAGTGCAATGCCCACTGAGAACCAACAAAGCAGATCAGTCGGTGACGATGCGATATCTGGAACCCGGAAAACCACGCACGGAAACCGGGATGGCCAACAATAGAACGTTGAACCCTAATAAGCCCTGTCAGGATACCAGATACGCGCCAGAAACAGATAGGGCGGCGGGACGTACAGGAGCCAAAGATGATGGTCCTCAACTCGCGCATGATGCCAGGTGCCTTTCCGACCTTATGCTCGGGCACGAACAAGCTAGAGACCTTCGTCCTGACCGTCTGCACCAACGATGTTGTCGAAACGTTCTTCTCGTTGGGTTCGGTTGGGCGCTTTGCTTTCGCACCCCAACCACCGAACGTGACTCGCCTACGGAAAGACTGGGCCGACGTGCGACGGCCACGCGGATGGTACTGTTCTGAAAGAGATCTTGGCGGGGCCGGATGAGAATGGTATCTTTCATTTTCAGGATCGTTATCGGCGGTATGGTGCGACGATGAGTGTTGCAGCGAGAACGTGTCCGGGGCCGCTTGTGGACTCGTCGTGACGTTATCAGCGTACTTTACGGATGGCTTCGCTGCACGTCCCGGCAGAGAAAGATAACCAGAAAGCGCGGAGGGATCCGGGAGGGCGAAGAGAACGGAAACGAATAAGCAACGAGGGTTTGCGAGGGGTTGATCGGACGGCGAGAATGCCAAGAGGGATTGAACTTACACATTGTAGAGGCTTGGGGATTTGCTTGGTACGAAGGGGGCAGGAGGAGGGACAAGAGAACTTGGCGGGAGCTTCTCAGGCTGGAAGGGGCTTATAGCTTGTGTGTGGCGGTGCTCCATGTGTGCGTAACCATTGACCCGTCTTCTTGGGTCACTGCCTGCACGGCTTACAACTTATTTCACGGTTGGCGGCACAAAGAGCTCAGTGCCGCTCAATCCCGTGCGTGTACGTCTTCTCAAAAACATCAAAATATTCCAGTACGCTGCGCGTCCGCCCAACTCGCGGAATCCACCCACGTCGTTGGTTTCCGCTGCAGTTTTATTACCCCCGATCAGAGTGACTCGATCATTTGGCACCTGACGACCACCGTGAGGCCACCATGCCGAAGCTCTCGGCCAGCCATCGATGTCCACAACACCGTGCAATGATCACTGGCCGTACAGCCACAACACACAACGGACGGACGAGGTCATTAACAATGCAAGAAAGGCAACTTGATTTCGTGCCCCATTCATCCCTTTGAGACCATGACAGACAACTATACTACCCACGCACGTACTACACATAGATGCTACATGGAGGTAAATGCGTAGCGAGGTATACATTTTAGCGGCACAATGTGCGAAATAATAGAGTAGTGGTAACATTCTAGAGACCTGATATAGAGAATGTTGTGAGAGGGGGAGTCCGAGTCCGATTAACCCTTTGCTTTGATATACAATATGCGATGACCGATTAGCGTTACCGAGAACAGAACCATGACGAGAATAAAAAGAAAATAGCGGCAACGGAGGACACGGGCAAACAAAGACACTGGATTGACCCCGGTGTGGCGATTACGACGAGAAGTATTTTGGCGAGCCATTCAGGACGTGGCGATGGTCTTCCGAGGGCCTGCTCATCCTTGGTAAGCAAAGGCCACAGCACCGTACAGGCCGTCCTCGCGTCCGAACATGCCATGTCCGTAAAGGACCTTCACAACAGGGTCAGTCATCCGCAACAAGACATGAATTTCCAATGAATCTCACCTCCATCTTCCTGGCATGCCAACCGACACCGCTTGCCACGTTTCCATTGGCATCGGATAACCTTTGCAGCTCATCCCTCCAGGGGTGTTCCTTCAACTCCCTCTTAAGTTCACCCCCACACCACCCGGTCGCCGTATCCACATACCATCCCCTTCCCCCCTTGCTCCTGATGATCCTCCAGGTATCAGCGCCACCTCCCAACCCAGACAGCATCGGTGCCGCCAGCTCCAAAACCCTCAGGTTCGTCGGAGCCTTGCCACTCGAGCCAGTCGGTGAAGCAATGCTGAACGAGAACGGTGGGGTGGAGAGCGGCCGAATGATCTTGCCGTGAAGAGCGACTGAAGCTTGGCGAGGGGTGATGCCTGCGCCTGGTCCGTATCCGAGGTCGGGAGAGGTTGAAATCAGGGTAAGAACCTCGACTTTGCTCGCTTTGGTCCTCAGAAATTTGGCGATCGCGTCAAGCGGGAGAGTGGGCATGAAAGACAGTCCCAGGCTCCTGAGCTTGGGTTGCGGTGGGAACAAGTCCAAAATTGCGGGGTTAAGCGGAGTGCTTGAAATATCGAGGTACTCGAGTTCTCCCCTCGTGAAGCATGGGGCACGTTGGACGAGTTGGCTGAGCTCTTCCGCAGTCAGAGGAGTAAAGAAGGTGCTGTCACCGTACAGGTTCAACTCCTTCAAGTCCCTGGCGGCGGGAGAGTCGATCAGGAAATTGCAGATGCTCTGGCCGGTCAAGCGGATGCACTTGGCCAGCGAGAGTGAGTGAAGGTGCATGCGACCAGATGAGCCAATGGTGGCCAACACTTCAGGAGTAACCCGGGTAGCCGACAGATCGAGGTGGGTCAGCGAAGGGAGGGCAATGACGAGGTGGTTGAGGATGTTGCTCGGGATCGACTTTGCACCACGGAGGCAGAGCCTTTGCAGAGAAGGGAAGACCAAAGGCTCCTCGACGAATCGGACACGTCGTCTACGAGTGTCTTCGTCATCGGTCTCGCCCTCGCTAGGAACGACGAGGAAGGTATTGACGAATTCTGTCAAGGCATTGACGAAAACGCCGCTGATGCAACCTGTGAAATCGATCGCCTCGAGTTCTGCACAGTCCCTGCGGCGTTCACGTTCCTCGGAGTCATCCTCGGGGACTGCATCGAATCGGGAGCGGAAAACTCTTCCTCGACCAAGGAGCGAAGCGCACCCACGGAGGAAGAGCTCCTTGATGACGGCCGAGTTAAGCGCGCCGTCCATATATTCTGTGGCACCGAAAGTTTTTAGGTTGGGTGCTTCCTAAACGGTGACGATAGAATGACATCAGAATGGAGCCAACCGATTGAAACGTTTTTCACGATCATTGGGTCCGGGGCCTGAACTAACCTTCAAAATCACTTCGAGCCGTTCAGCGGTTACGAAACGGGAGGAAAAGCCCTCTTCGACGGATCGGCGCATTCCGATTGTTCGGAAGTGATTGAAATCGATGTGTCTGACAAAGCGCCCAGGGCGGCGGTCATAGACAGGAGGCACTGTTGTCAACCAAGGGATGGGAAAATGCCGAGCGTGCATGTAAGCAAGTGTTCGTAACGATCGCTATCAATTGCGCCATACCGTAGATTCCAGGCTCTTCCAGAGACATGAGGTTTTGCACCGCGTTGGAGATCGATCTCAGCATCCTCCACCTCGTCGGGCTCTTGCTCTTGTCACGTAACCTCCACGGGCTCGGATCTCGGGATGCGGGAGGGGAAAGCAGCTGCGGACATAACGAGATTGCGTCAGTTCAAGTAAACATAACACGTACAAAGAAGCGTTTTGGCTATTCGGCTAGAACGACGGACTTACCTCAGGTGGTACTGAACCGTCCAAATGGGCCATAATGTCTGAATGCAATTTTTCTGCTGCTCCAGAGTCATTGTCCTTGACGAAGATGGACCTTGCAGCCAATGCAGCGTGTTGGGCCTCCTTGAGTGACTTTTCGACGACAAGGGCGGTTGCCTCTGCTTCTGCCTCTCCGTCTGTCCCACCTGCCAGCTCGTCGACGAGACATAACCAGCTCCGAGGCAGTCGGACTTCTAGGCGCCGCCACAGCCATGGTTTGGCAGCGAAGTACCATGCCTTATTCACCACGCACAAGCTCACGAGAGTCTTGCGTACATAGTGATCCGTCCAGGAGGCAGCAGGAAAGGTGTTCGGAAGGGTAGTTGGTGCTTTTGGAGCCCCACCGATGAGAGGGTCGAGGGATGGAGTGAAGCTCGGGACGCCGGCATAGAATATGTGCTGACAGACGGCCCCGAGTAGCTCTTGGGGAAAGTCGTCGATAGCAGAGCGGATGTGTAGATGGGTAGCGGTGGTAGCCATGTGAAAGGTGCGATGTGGACGAGACGAGTTCGGGGGAGAGGGTCATTATATATACTACAGAGCCTACCCCGCATCACGTGCCCGGAGCATGAACGTCAAGGAAATTTGGTCCGGTGGCGAGGATCCTGTGAATACGTAAGCGGATCAGAACAGCCTAACAGTTTAACGAACGTTGCTTCCGGCTCGCACTGCTGTCACCATCGCGATGCGTGGAAATGGGATTCAGTCTAGGGGTCGTTACCCCAAACGCCTGGCGGCGAGCTGCTTCGAGAATTCTACCGAGTACTATTCCCGTGTGTGCGGTACCGGTACACAGTCGCGGAGGGCCATCGGAGCGTTGCATGTCCTTTGATCTCCGTTCCTCCCGTGCGGCAATCTTCCCATTGACACAAGTGTTCAACCCATCTGAAGATCTCCAGGATTGCTAGCGAAGGGGGCTGCGGGGTAACGCATTATCCCCGGACGACGATCAGTTTGAACTTGCCAATCCCAGGGGGGAACTCGGGCCATATTGTCTCCCGGGGCATGCCGCATCCGTAACACACTCGACCCTCGTGACCGACCGATCCTCGTAACCGCTTTCGGACAATCCACCAGCCCTCGTCAAATGAGGAACAACGGACGTGGTCAAATCATACGAGACACTCGCCCATCCTCATCTTTGGGACGCACAAAGTTTTTACGCGCCGATACAGTTCCTTCTCTATTTGTTTTCAGGGTCTGTCTCTGCATTTCAAAACCCACTGCTACGAGCATCCATCAGCACCTGAAAAACCCCTCATCTCGTGAACGCAGAACTACCCGACCGCTTAGGGCAGATTCCATTCAGTTCCGGGAACCAGCGCTGCCCGGCTAACGTCAGCAAAGCTCCGGGTGGCGCCACTCGACATGGAGAGCTCTGCCGACGCGGGATACGCATGTTCGATACTGAATACTGTTGCGTTGCGGAAACACACGCTCTGCGCGCCCTCTTGGCGACTTACACATAAACATCACGGAACATATTACCCCCTCATGTTCCAAAACTCCCACGTTCGAGAACGGTCGGTGACACATTTCCACTCCCGCAAACGTTTATTGACAGGCTCGAGAACATTCACGACCGAGGACCGCTGTGAAGAGCGGCAGTTTTGGTCACCATTCACACCCGAGTACAATAGCCATTATGATTATCGCGATTCGCCGTGTAAGGATCACTCGTGTCCAGACCGACTACTGATTCGACATATTGAAAACCCGGTAGCAATGAGGATAAAACTGGAGTGTGTTCAGAAGCACACGACGGAAGCGTCAAAAATATACCGAGCTACCGTTGGATGACGGGGAAACCGGCGTTAGCAAACTCACCGAAGAATACCCCAGATCAGTGTCTGGGTGCAATGCCTTGGGTGGCGAAATACTGAAACGACGAGGATGGGCTAGCTACCCCGACGTGGACCACAGGTTCACTCTAGCATCGACGAAAGCCAGACGACAACCCATGCCAACGCCACAGACACCCGGCCCCAGGTCCACCAAGCGTGGCGATTATTGCATGCAATACTCCTAGAGTTTCGGGAGTCAAGTCGAACCACGCGTTGAGGCTCGCAGAAAAAGGTTTCTCGGTTCATGCCCTCAGCTGTTCATCGTCGTCGGTGTTGCGGTCGGCAACGCGTTCGTATTTGAACGATGGTTATGGCGAGGGATGGGAGGACTGACGTTAGTTTACCCAGACATGTCAGCAGTCCCTCGTCGGGGACCTCGGCTGAAAAATCGACCGACTGCTGACCCTGTCGCCAGCCTCGTGAACCCCGAGTCCTTCCACATCGAAGAGATTTGAAACATAATAACCCTGGGCTGTCGCAGTGAAAACCGTCTCTTGATCACTTGGAGCCCAGGCTGCAATTTGTCGTGATCAGATCGAGGACCCGTCACTCGAAGCTGGCGCTGAGCAACGCCATCCATTTCGTGAAGGTGACGATCGGGAGTTGTACCCTGTGGTGCCCACACTTGAGCTAACCCAGGCGGAATTTGTCTTCAGGTCCTCGCAGCACATCTTTTCCGTTCCTGGCCGACCCTTTCAAAGATCCGCTCACCGATACTCGCTTGGGTATATTTCCTACTTTTCATGGGCCCAGGCCGCCCACGTTGATCCTGTGGTCAGTCGGGAACGTGTAACAGACTGTGGGCCGTGACGGGGTGGGCTGACATCCGTGATGGAGGCTCCTGATAGAATTTTCTCAGTGCAGGTCAGCTGGTCAGTGGAAACGGGGGACTGATGCATATATGGCTCATACTCGAGGAGCCAATGCTGAAACCCCTGCCTGAGTTTCATCAGGTTCACTCCCCTTTACATCAGTAAACGCCCGAATGAGTACTGACCGAAACTGCCTCGCGTACTTTGAATGGGGGATGGCTATTTCAAGTCGTCTCGGAGCCAAAAAACTGTCCTTCCAGACGCGCGGTCGGGCCGCCTAGTACGAAACAAAAAAAGAGCCGAAAAGAGCCGTACAGCATACCGGGGTGGCTTCCACAGATACACTTCGGATGAGTGGAAAACTGAGGTGATTGCCATGGTGTTCTGGGTGCGTGTGAGGCATATGTACCGAAGTTCCCACGGCTCGGCTGCTGTAGTGCTCGAGCAGATGTTAGCAGCGCGGAGGTCAAGAAGCGTCTCCGCCGGCTATTTTCGAGCACTTGCTCTCGAGGTATCGCTACAGCGGGGACGGCGCTGGTCAAGGGTTTACCCCTCTGGGGTCTCCAGAATAGCTCATTTTAAATTAGTTCGTATCGGCGGATTCGTTCAATACACCAACCACAATGCGGGCGGGGCCACTGGCTACATTTAACCTTCGGCATACCGTCCGAGGGTATCGTAAAGCACGCTTGGCATTTTTTTTTTTTACACAATCTTGAATTTCATCTGCCAAAATTCGCCAAAAATGCAGACCTGGGCCCGATCAGAAGATCCGTAAAATTCCTGATGTTTTCGAACCGGGTGACTTCCAACAGAGCGATGCGTCCGGTAAAGACAAAGCTATTACCCCCTGATTACCCCGATGCTGAGGCGGGTTCTCACGACGCGGATTTACTGCACGTAAAAGTCGTACTGCATGATCATCCAAGTTAAGGACGCGCCTGCGGGTGATCACGCGGTCAGAGGATTTAATGTTCCTTATGGCTGAATCCATTATGGCGGACTCACTTGAAACGAGGACTGGGCTGAGGGCCCCGGGTCCGAACGATGCGGTCCGGAAGATGAGCAATTCAGAAGTGAAGTGAGCAAATGCAAACAGATACGTGAAAAGCGTCAGATCATATATCCTACAACACTTGGCGTCAGCAGAAGCCCTTATGATAAGGTGCGAGTCGAGCACGCACACTTTTTGATTGATGTTGTATGCGGCATAGAGGCGTACGACACCCGAGAGCGCAGTCCAGACCGCGAAGGTCCTCGCCTGCAGTCCTGTCACTGTATACAAGAAGTACCCCCCGTCAGTGAACGCGGCGGCCTAGAGCGATGCACTGGATTTCTGACCAAGTGGTGGCGAAACCTTGCCGTATACCCGACGGGTCAGCTTCAATGTGGCGAAGTTCTGCACGGCGTTGAAGAAGGCTGCTCCGGCAGCGATCAGCTGCCACTTGGGCAGCAATCCCTCGGCCTTGGGAAGATAACTCATGGCTGCCTCCCGTCTGTTTAGCAGAGATCTACGAGAAACGTTCGCAAACTCACCTGCGTCAAGGATGGACATCGTGGATACTGGGATGGCGTGACCGGCTGTCGTGACAAGTGACGGTTCCCGTCTGGCAACACGATCCGCGTCTAGCGTTGAAGCTGCCGCAACAGCCAACTCCCCGTCCTCCACCTTCCGCCCCCCGGCCGCATGCACACTTTCGTCTAAGGGCGCATACAACGGTCATGCTTGCTGCTGACCAGCCACCCCAGCGTGCGGATTCGCTCCGTAGCGTCGAGTCGACTGCCTCCACCGCATCGCTCACCAGAAAGCCCAGGACGACAAAATACCGTTCCCGCTCTCGCTCGGCCGCTCCGGATATGAGGAGGAGCCCTTCAATGCCTCGTGATGCTAGCGGGCCACTGTCCGATGAGTTGTTCGCTTCACACTCCACTCTGAAATCCCGTTCCGCCGGACATTCTCCTCTCAATTCCCCGGATTTCAACCTCCCACCACATTCTCAGCCCTCCTCCCCCTTCCTCTTCTCGACACCTGCTCAGCGACGCCCCTCGAGTGCGGAACCGACCGTTTCTCAGCCCGAGCCACCTCACCTGCGTGGGAGACATCAAATACCGGGGCCGAGTAAGGTGAGCACGACCTAGATACCATATGCTCTGGGCGCCTTTCCTTTCTTCGTTTCGATTCTCAACCAACATGGTCCTGCAGGTTCAGGCCTCCCGTCGTCCACGTAGCGTTCCCCGTCGTGCTATGGGTTCGATTTCCTCAGACTCTTCCAGAGGTCCTCCCACCCCAGTCGAGTTTTCCATGTCCAGACCGGCATATCGAGATCGGCTTCGGGATTCATTACAATCGGGCACCTCAACCTCTCTTTACCCCGCTTCGACCCAAACCTCAACACCACTGGACCGTGCGCTCTCTCCCCAGTCACACCTTCAACAGATGCCGGAGGTCGTCGAAGTTCCCACGCTAGCGGAGAATGAGAGCGGATACAGGGACTTCGATACAGACGACGTCTCGCTTCGCCTGCGGTTACTGGTGAACAACAGCTATTTCCTGCCACCGGCTCACTCGAAGCCTACTATCGCCGACCTCTCCAACTCCGATGCTGCAAAGCGGACTCCCAAACCTGCCGCTCCTGGCTTCTTTGATATCTTCCGCATTGGGAAGGCCAAATCAAAACCCCCAACTCCTGTGGCACTAGAACCACCGCGTTTGCGCGCAACCTCTGAGTCCAGCACTCAGCTTGACGCGCCTCCCTTCGCCGACACTACCCCTGGCGCATCTGTCGCTCCCCAGAATCCCGCAGAATCCCCGGCGCGCGTCATGGTCGTGCGTGAAAAGATGGAGGATCTCATGATCGCCGCGAAACAGGCTGAACACGAATCGAAGATTCGCGCCGAACGAATGGCAGAGCTGCAGGAACGTAATTTGGATCAGACAGAGCGGTTTGATGGTATCATTGATCCAACGGATGCTGTTGATCTTCCACCTCCGTCGACCAAGTATCCGTTCACGATTCAGGCTTCAGCCCTCCAAGGACTCGGTGTCGATGATTCGATAGGTGCTGCAATTCTTGCCGACCGACTTCCCCCGCCGCGAAGCCCCGGTTTATGGTCGGTCACCGAGGAGGATGAGAAGTGGCGAAAGTTGCTCTTGACTCAAGCTGTCGGACATTCCTTGTCAAATACCCCTGATTCATGGGCTTCGCGGACCCCTGTCAAACGTCCTCCCCGCACGACCTCAATATTTCCTACGACTCCATCCTCCCCCTTCTCGCCTACCCCGCAACCCCCCTCTTCCCCCTCTCCCCAGACACGTGCACTGTTCAACGAACCCATTCTCCTTCCTGATGCTCTACGAAAGCGCCTTCAACACAGTCCGTCGCTATCCCATCTCACCCCTTCACCCAAATCACAAGTGTTTCATTTGGGTCGGAAAAACTCGGTCCCAGATATGTATAATGTCCCCGGGCTTTCACCGACCCTCGGAACCACGTACGATCCACCTGTAAGAGCGGAGACGCCGGTCGCTCCGACTTTTCCACTATCTCCCGCGCCTAGGGCTGCAATGGGGCCGGGGCACCCTGGGGTGAAGCAACTTGTAAATCCTATCTATTCGTTGAGCCAGAGCGATCTGGGAGACAATGGAGAAACCGGTGTCGGGAGCCCACCCAGTTCCCCTATCACGTCTTCTGGAAACCAGCAGACTACCGGCCGTTCTGTCCAAGAGATATTGTCTGGCCAGCATGAGGGAGAGGAAATAGGGACCGTGCAGTCGATTTTGGCGCAGGCGGCTCAGACGGCACAGTCCACGAGATCAATGAAGTCTGTTAGGTCTGTCAGGTCTCTGAAGCAGTCGGTGGAACCGGAGAAGCTAGCGAATGTTCCGGAGAACGAGGTCGATGAGAACAGAGGAAGGATGATGAGTCCCCCGCCTTCTGCCCCTCCCGTCACCACTGGGCGTGTAATGACTTCTCCGAGGCACACTCTGGGAGCGGACAGCGTGAGGACGCACAGTCTGTCTGAGGAAGACGACACGGAGGAGTGGTTTGGACTGCACGACGATAGTGGGAGCCGAGAATCGTCCGGAGCTTTCCCCCGTACAAGATCCATGCTCTCGTACCTTGCCCCACCTTCACCGACTGTTTCTGCATTCTATGACGCGCTGGAAGGGAGAAGAGACTCTGATTCTTCACCACCTGGGGCCGATAGCGATATTGGGACTTCCTCAGGACGGGAGACGTTCGTCACCGCCGATACGCGAGCGTCTGTTTATTCCCCGCCGCCACCGAGGTTATCCACTTCTATCCCCCCTCAACCACTCCCACCACCTCCGCGAAGACGCCCACGGACAAGTCCTGGTCCCCGCCGTCCTTCTACGCTGAGGCAGGAGCCGATCACCATATGGGAACCCGAGCCATCTTCGCCCCCACTGCCCGACATGGAGGGGACCGGGTTCTCGCTGGATCTTACCCTTGGGCCCGAGAGAGGGGAGATGTCGAGATCTATGGCTGAGGAAGGTGACGCGTCGAGGATGTCCATCTCATTCTTTGATAACGTCCAGGGCGACTTGAACAAGTTGGATGAATCCTCGAGCTCGGAGGAAGAGTCAGAGACCGATTCGGATCTTGAAGGACCTCTCGAGCCGCCGGTGTTTAGGAACCCTGACACGCAGGTCATCTCCATTCCCGGACGACGATCGATTTCTTCGACGACGACGCGACCAGTTCGTCCTTTGTTAATGCGACTCGGAAACAACTCGACCCCTCAGCTTGGCTCTTCCACAAGTAGTGGATCGAGCTTCAACCAAATGCGAAATGACTACCCTGTATTCGACCCGGATTCATTCAGGGGACCTGTCGAAAACACCCCGACTACTCCGACCACGAAGACTTCCTTCTTCACGTCGCTGACCCCGAAGAAGCAGAAACAGCAGGGTGTGTCCTTTGAGGATTATCT
>Ga0307510_10008407_pt1 | contig 12295 bp, 8 predicted proteins | sample 12_EM_MG_FD_207224 | JGI IMG/M metagenome (GOLD analysis project Ga0307510, IMG submission 207224) | Populus trichocarpa ectomycorrhiza microbial communities from riparian zone in the Pacific Northwest, United States - 12_EM | ecosystem: Host-associated > Plants > Roots > Unclassified | place...
TTTTAAACTTTAACTTCAATATATATATATATATATATATATATATATATATATATAGTTTCTATTATTCACTTGTTAACATCATTGAACAAGGATCAAACTATTTATTTATCAAGGGCTAGCTTCATAAATAATAAAAGTTATTATTATGCAACAAAATTATGGAAAACCAAAGATTATTTTTTGTTTGAAAATAATTTTGAATATAATAAAAATCAAACCGCACACCAAGCAAATTTTCATTCACATGCCAACATCTTTGAACTACGCCCGATAATGGTTTAGTTATTAAATTTATGGATTACAATATATGCACAAAATCAAATCATCATATATACATAATCAAAATATACCAAACTCACAATTCAATATATAATCCACAATCTACAGAAATCAAAGTTTACAACAACTAGCAACACATTATTACCATTCTAAACCCAAAAAAATTCATTTGGGGTTAAGATTGACCTTTACAAGTCGTTGAAGTTCGTTAAAAGTTAGATCAGAGAGGTTATAATGAGGAGAAACAATGCTGGAAAAAAAAAATCAATGTGGACGGTGTTTGTCTCCACTGGAGATGGGAGATTGGAGGCTAAGAATATGACTGCTACAACTAGGCAAACTTGACTGGTGCTTGGTTTTTGCTAGTTTATTTTGCAATAGTATCTCCTTTTCTCTGTGTGTGCCCTGTATTTATATTGCTAAGGATCCTATGAAAAATAAAAATTAAACTAGAGAAATAATATATATTGTTTTTTTTTATTTACCACGGATTCTTAATTAATTAAATTTCCCCTTGTTAATGTGTATGATTTTTTTCAATAATTTTTCCATTTTGCTTGATCCTTCTATTTTTTTTCTTCTTTCCCTCTTTTGTATATTCTTCGCCTATCATTTTTAGTCCTTAATAATCTTTGTCCCATGTTCTCTTTTCTTTTCATTTCACTTCCTAAACTTTTTTTTTATTCTTTTTTCTTATACATATTAAAACTAAAACTAAAACTAAATACCAAAAACTAAACTATACATAGAATAATCAAGGTAAAAAATTGGGTTATAACATCAATTTTATATATTAAAAAAGGTTGAATTTGAATATTATTAATATTTTTTTATTTGATAGTAAAAATATTCTCAAACCAACATTTTACAATAAAAAACTAGTTAAGTGACCCCTGCTCCGCTGCGGGTCAAATATTTTTATTTCCTATAAAAAATTTGTATAGGCAGGTTTTCTCAACGAGTTTTTTTGTAGTTTAAAATATTTGAGTTCAAATCATTTTTTTTTATGAATAAATGTAATCAAATAAATTAAGAACCATGTTTGTCTTAATTTTTGTTTTTTAAAAAATGGACGATGCATCATCTGATGTGCCCAAACAATGGCTAGAAAATTAAGGCCCTAGTTGTTTTTACCAAAAAATCCATTTTCAATCTATTTTTGACCAAAAACACCTTATGAACAGTGATAAATTTATTCATGACCTCAAAAAACCCAAAAAACCATTTCAAAAACCAAAATCAACCCAAAACCAAGAATCAATCTGAGCTCATATATGTTTTTTTCATAAACTTTAAAGGTAAAAAAATACACCTAATATGAACCCCCTAATAAAATGGAACCATTTGACACAAATATTGTATGTTCTGGTGTTCTAAACCGGTGTCAATGACATGTCTCTCTCTCTACCACCAGAATTTGACTACTTCTCTCTTTCTCTTATCTCTCAATTAGATACTAAAAAATAACAAAAATAAAATTTCGTACCAAAATTGAATTTAAAAAATATTGAGGTACCAATATTGTATAATTTGTGTTATTTTTGAAGTTTGAGGACCAAAATGTATTTTTTTAAACTTATGGCACACCATCTATGTTTGATGCTTTTTCATTTTGATCCCTTTTCTTTTAATCTCACCATTTCATAAGAAATCAAAATCAATTAGTTTTTAATTAAAATTAAATTGTAAAAAAAAAATATTTGAGAATCAAATTAAAAAAATAAAATTTTTTACACAGTTCATCCATAATAATATGTAAGACGATAAACAATACACATCTATACAGTAAAAAAACCCATTCCTTTTAGATTTATAGTTAGTAGTTAGTGGTTAATATCCCCGTATTCAAGGAAATTGTGGAAAAAACTCATAAAAATCCTACAAATTCCTATCCTTTTCTCTAGCAACTTGAGAAATATATGTTTACTATTAGAGAATAAAGAGGAATTAAGATGATTTTATGTGTTTTGTTCTTCAATTTGTCGATAGAATCCTTATAAAATCATGATGTTTAGGGTAGAAAATCGAAGATATTTTAGTTTAGAGAGGTATTTGTTTTTTAGCTTTAAGTTCGAGGTTCTTCCAATTTGGCCGAAAAAGAAAGTTCAATGTGTTGTATGATTGGTGTCAAACTGTGATTGGCACCGTTCGATACCAAGGTAGATCTGTACACACCGAAAAAACAGCTAAATGAGTGGATGCATGAAGTGTGCCACGTTTCCTCTTCTCTTCGGTGCCAGACTCAAAACCAAACATCACCTCTGTCTCTCTCTGTATCTCTCTTGAATCTCTTTATATCCCTATAGAGTTGCTGTTTCTAGAGAGAGAAACAACATGATTCAGCATTCATCATTCAGTCAGTTGATTCTGAAAGACTATTCCCTTTTGCATCTCGGATTCGGATCCTCCATTTTTTGAACCACCCATATCATTCCGTGAATCCTTTCCATTTATAAATTAAAACTATCTTGATTTTCTATCAAAGATTGATAATTTCTTGACTGGTTTCCATTTTTCCTGTTTTAAAGCTCTTTTATTGTTCTTATTTGATTTCCCAGCTTAATGAGGAATTGAGTATAGTAATTTAAAGGTATGCTTTCTTTTTGTTGGGGCGAGGTGGCTGGTTTATGATTATTTTGGCTTAAAATGAATGAAAAGAGTCAGAATTCTGAATATTTTTCATCTGGGGTGTTTTAATTCTATGTGATAATCCTGTATCTCAAAGGGCCATGCTAAAATTATTGAATTTGTGTTAATTGGATTTTAATTTTAAGTTTTGAGGGTGTTTTTCGATAGTTTTGATATTGTTATTGGACTTGTGCAGGTGCTGTTGATCAGGTAGAGATCTGGCATTGAAGGTCATAGTTAGGTGTATTTAGATGTTATACAGCAGCTGCATAAGGAGAGTGATTGTACAAGCCGGAATATTTTGCAAAACGAGGTTGCAGTTAGGCAATGTTGGAAGGAGTTTGAATGCAAGCCGTGGTGTAAATTGTAAGTGGAATAGGCAGATTTTTACAATGAGTAGTGTAAGTATGATGGTTGATTCTGTTTCCACGGCGAAAAGGGGACCTACTGCTGATCTTTTGACGGGGGAAGATGATGATGGTGGATTTGTTTGTAGAGGGTGGAAAAGGTTGGTTCTTGTTTCTCTATATTTGCTGTTGTATCTATCTATGGTGAGAGTTCTAGGGACATAGGCCTGTTTACACTCGCTACTGCAATTATAAATAGGATTGATTGGCCAGCTGTTAACCTTTGGGTGGCTGAAGAAATGATATGCAATTGCTATAGTATTATGATACTTTGAGTTTCTTGTATGTGCTTATGCATTTCAATCTCTCTATTGCAGGACTTGTGTTCTTTTTCTTCCCATTAAAGTTTGAATTTTCACTGTATTTATTAGCTCCAATTTCTTATTATTGGAGGTCGCCTAGAGTAATCAGTTTCTCGCTTGCAAGGTTGAAATTGTCGTTGTGGTATAAGCTGTCTAATGTAATTCTACCCAGCCGCGTTTAATTTGGGTTATGTTTTTTGCAGTGAAGAAGGGGAATTGAGCTGTGGGTATTCAAGTTTTAGGGGAAAGAGGGTTACCATGGAGGATTTCTTTGATGTCAAAAACACCACGATTGATGGGCAAAGAGTCTGCATGTTTGGAATCTTTGATGGTTAGATCCTCTCATTATTCTTCCTTTTCCTGAAGTTGCCAATTTTTATTTTTTTGCTTGAATGGCTATTTTTGACCCAGTTAGAAGATGCCAATACCAAGTGAATGGAAGAGTACGCATGTTGCATTATAGTTTGGTTATCAACTATTGATGTACCTCCAGGTGTCCGACCATTATTTTCATGGAAACTATGATCTGCTCAAGGGATGTTTAAACACCTGGTGTCTATGAACATGACTGTTTCCTTTAGTAGCTTCCACCTAGGAAATTGCATAATCAGACAATTGGTCAAATTTTTGTAACCTAAGCTGCCGCATGGTTTCAGCTAAGGTAGGATCATTCAAGAGAAGAAATCTGTAGGCTACAACCCATGACTCTCTTTATCACGACCATCAGTCAGGTCCCTGTTGGTCATGCATCTCACATATTTATCAACAAACAGTTCTTCTTCTGTTTTTAGGGGAGGGGGGGAGGGGTGTCTTTGCAATTTTAACAGTTATATGATGTACTGTCACAGGTCATGGTGGTTCTCGTGCTGCTGAGTATTTGAAGGAGCATCTGTTTGAGAATCTATTGAAGCATCCACAATTTATCACGGACACCAAATTAGCTCTCAGTACATCCAAGTTCTCTTTGGCTCATTACTATGAATTGCATAATATCAGCTAGATTATAGTACTATCAAGTATTTTTTGTTTTGTTGGTGCCTAGTAGCATCTTCAAGCAGGGTCCCATGTAGTTGTCAGTTTCTTTTAAATGTCTGTATAGGACACAGCTGAGACCAATATAATGGTTCCGAGTCTGTCATTTGCTTTTTATGCAATATGCTTTAAATGGTGTGAAATAGGCTTGATATGGTTCTGTAAAATAACCATGCAGGTGAATCATATCAACAGACTGATGTAGACTTTTTGGACTCTGAAAAGGATACCTACCGTGATGATGGTTCTACTGCTTCAACAGCAGTGCTAGTTGGTGATCATCTTTATGTTGCCAATGTTGGAGACTCACGGACTGTGATTTCGAAGGGTGGAAAAGGTATTAGTCATGCTATGAATTGCATTTTTCATTCAGTTGTTGGCAAATATTTTCTAGACAAGAATTTTCATGAATTTCCTTGTTATTTTCGCTCTTATCATGTTACTTCAATGTTTTTTCTTATGTTCTCCTTTTCCATTGGACAGCGATCCCTCTATCTGAGGATCATAAGCCTAACAGAAGCGATGAGCGGAAGAGAATTGAAAGTGCTGGAGGTGTTGTAATGTGGGCGGGTAGATCTGTTTACTGGTTGTGATACATGTTTTCAAGCATTTTCACTTCGTTTGATCTGCATGTGGCAGTAATTGATCCAGTGGGTTCTCCATTCTGTGTAGACATTTTTGGAATAGTCCTCCCTTTTGGATGGTCAAGGAAAAGCTTTTGACATTTGAAAGGATGAAAGCTTTTGCAGTTGGGACATCGGGGACCATCTAATTTGTTTAAATTTTGGCATGAATTGTGATTTATGAGGGATGAGTCCAAATAATAGGTGCTTATATTCTATATGCAAACCTTTCTCTATGGTGCAACGCTATGCGCCGTCCCTAGCTTTGAGCCTAGTAACTGAAACGGTATCTGAGATGAAGATCCCTACCCAGACCCTGGTTTCCTGATTGGCTGCTTGACTTCTTGCTACTCATTCCGGTTTGACTTTAAATGCTTATTGTCTCTGGTTGGTGGAACCCACTGTTACTTAAAATGTCCCAACTATTGATCAATGCCCACTTTTATGATCCTTGGTCGGGAATTTTGCAGCCATTCCATTTGGGGGATAGGAAACTTCATTTATTTTCTTCTACAACTTGTGCGTTAAATTTTGATAAGTTCCAGACAATTCCTAAAAACTGAAATCATACTGCTTTGACTGTCTTGTCAGGCACTTGGAGAGTAGGTGGTGTATTGGCCATGTCCCGTGCTTTTGGTAACCGCATGTTGAAGCAATTTGTTGTAGCAGAACCTGAGATCCAGGTATTCTACAAAACATCCTCCCTTTTCCAGAATGTCGATCTTATATCGTTTTGATTTCCAGTAAAGGATTTTGATCATGTGATCAATTTTCTTTCTTTTGGTTTCAAGCATTTAATACAAGCAAGGAATAATTCAGGAAATCTTCATTTTGAGCAAGAGTAGCAAGATAATTGAAAATTTTGTTGATTTGTTTTACTTTCACCACAAGAATAATCCAGGAGAGGAAATTACCTTCCACAGTTGACTATATACATTTATAAAGTGTCTTAATGTAGGATACTATATCATAAATGCTGCGGTGTTTACAGCAGGAGAAAAGTAGGGCTTTCATTGTTTCGACTTTTGATCTTGGTGGTTTTTCTCAATCGCCTGAATTGAACTGTAATATCAACAGGAGGTGCTGGCTAATTAAGATTGTAGTTCCTCATTGTCTTATCAAAGAAGCGGGATTTGAATTGTTAATCTTCATTAAAATATGGAGGTTCAAGGATTAGGGAAAGCTTTTAATGTTGTATAATAGACCTAAAAATTAAGTAAGTATTCTGAGGGCCTCTTTCCCTTCAGTGCTGCTCTGTGTAATGTTTCTAACTGGTTGTTAATGGACTTCTGCTTATCTTGGTGTCTATAGGTATAGCATTCAGTCTATGATTTCTTCCACTTGCCTGGATCAAGCTGTATGTAATTTTTCCAATCGATACAAAAATTATTTAGCACTTGTTTCTATTTTTTTCCTCTTTCAGGAGCAGAAAATAGATGAGGAATTCGAATTGCTTGTGCTCGCAAGTGATGGACTATGGGATGTGGTACCCAATGAGGTAAATATGCTAACCCTCGCTCTCTCTCTGTCTGATACATGGAAGTGCATTTGCATGAATACATGTGTCTTTTCTCACTTTTGATGAGAGATTCCACTGGATTATGTGAGCGGACCACTCACATTTTTGCCCACTGCTTAGAATACGAGGTAAATTGGCTATCATAGAGATAATTGGTTACTATATACAATGCGTTGAATTAGCATCTGATTGGTGAGAGGGAATGCTGGCGGGATGCTGGCCTGAGGTTTCTTTTCCTTGTGTATAACCTCTAGACATTGAGCTGTTTTTGCTTACCTCCGCATGCATCATGTGTAGGATGCTGTTTCCATTGCCAGAACAGAAGAACCTGAGGCAGCTGCTAGAAAATTAACAGAGGCTGCTTTTACACGGGGCAGTGCGGACAACATAACATGCATTGTAGTGCAGTTCCACCACGACAAGACTGATCCATCCAAGACTGATCCATCCAATTTCCAGGAGGATTAGGCATTGCCACTTATTTTGCATGTATAGATTTATTGATGTTCTTGCTAATCTATTACTGATATCTATGCATGCATAGCTGAATGTGCATGTGAAGGACCCGATCTGTTTATTCAATTGTCTTTTAATTTCTCAATTTACCCACGTTGAGAACATGGACTTGTGTCCTGTTGTATTTCAAATTTGACCGAGCCGTTTTCATCTTCCAATAAAAAAAATTACCATAAACAAAAGTTGGTCTAATCAGGTTTAGACTAAAGCTGATTTAGCATCTTATTTGTGCGCGTAGGTAACCAATTGAAGCCTCGAATAGGAATAGAACTCAATCTAAGCATAGATTTGTCTGCTTTAAGAGACATGAACTACTACATGCAGCTGTGAGAGAGAGCAGGGGAAAACATAATTGAGCTAACCTGCTCTGGCCTTGATCAAATTCAGGCTTCAAAACCTGACGCAAAATCATCTCTGCATGCTATGCAACCGAAGTAATCTGTGGAAGGCTAGCATAGTCTGGCTAATGCAGTTTCCACTTCAATTGTTGTCAGTGCCATCTCTTTTTTTCGAGACATGTAAATTGATGAATGGATGGAAACCATACCTAACTTAGAGACTAGTAGAAGAAATATATATCCATAGATTTTATCTTCAGAGAGAAACATGAATAGCTTCAGAATGTAGCAGAATGTAGCGAGCCGAATTTTGTGCCTGCCAACTTACTGGAGCCAGGCCCTTGTTGCTCCATGAAATTTGGCCATTGTTGCTGTGTCCCTCATTGCTCGGTTGGAGGGGGCTGACAAATGAGAAAGTATGACTGTTCTGTGAACCAAAATGTGACTTCTGTGTTCCATCTTTTTATGCGACTGATGCATGATTTGGAATCATCGGCTTCATAAGTGCTTGAAGAGGTAGTGTATCAGTTGCATGCATCGGCATCCTTCAACAAACAGAACAACAGTAAGCACACTAACAGTGTAAATTTTCTAATTCCTGTTGTACGAATTCATAATTTGCATGATCTTTAAGCTCTTCAGTTCAATGAAATATACGAGAACATTGTTATCTTAAATGAGCAATTCTTGCTGCAAATTTGTAAAATCACGCGCAGCATAGATCACTAACCTAACCATATGACCAAGAAAACAAAAAATAGAGGAGAAAGTTAATGTGATAAGGAAGACTCACACTCTCTCACAATTGATCATCTGTGCTGAGCAGAAACTGCTTGATGCAGGGTTTGCTTTGAGAGAGCTGGAAATAGGGCTTGTGGAATCAATCTGGAGATGACCAGTAGATGGATGTGGAAGCCGTGGTGGATTATTACATCCCTGATGTAGGTTGTGAACTATGGTACCAAAACGAAACCAGTACTAAATCAAAATGTATTCATAACAAGATTAGAATGAAGTAAATATGCCATGGATTTTGGCCTCTCAGATTTTCAGAATATAACAAGTTCATGTCACTTTTTACGTCAATCAACTTACCGAAACCAGGTCCATGTTGCTCTGGTGGAAGGTTCGGGGAAAAAGAGTTTGGAATGTCTCCTACACGAAAAGCTGATACATTTTGATTGTCATATGCAACTGATGCAGGATTCAGAATCTCTGACCGTGTTAAGGAAGGTACCCTGTCAGGTGCATTGCCTTCATGTCACTTTTTACGTCAATCAACTTACCGAAACCAGGTCCATGTTGCTCTGGTGGAAGGTTCGGGGAAAAAGAGTTTGGAATGTCTCCTACATGAAAAGCTGATACATTTTGATTGTCATATGCAACTGATGCAGGATTCAGAATCTCTGACCGTGTTAAGGAAGGTACCCTGTCAGGTGCATTGCCTTCCACCACCATCCTTCAACAAACAGAAGAGCGGTAAGTATATGGCAGGTTAAACCCAAGTATTCTCAATTATTCCCGCTAAACCATCTGATAATTTGCATGATTTTTTATCAGTGCATTTGTCGATATTCATCCAAGTAAATACAGACTTATGCTCACATAAACGTGCACTAGACCAGGCCTATGGAACCTACTCAATTGCTTGCCCCTACTCAGGAACAGCACATCCCTGAACTCCTTCCATTTCAAATAGATTCAGTGCATGTAGCACACTGATTACTCACATGTATTCCACATCCCGAAGCTGTTACACCTAGATTCATCAAGTTCCAGTCGGATATATGCTTTCCAAATTGATCTTACTCTATAATGTTACGCATACGTTGGTATAGTTTATATAGTAGCATTTAGAATACACTCAATGAGATATAGAAACCACTAGCGGGAAGTCGGCACTTTGCCACTGGTTGCTGCAAGCATATGAAGCATCCCGAAGCTGTTACACCTAGATTCATCAAGTTCCAGTTGGATAGCTGCCAGAAGGAATTTTCACCCTCTCTCATAATTCATCTGTGCCGGGCATAAACTGCCAGATGCAGGGTTTTCGTTGTGATAGCTGGAAATAAGGCTCCTGGAATCAGTCTAGAAGTGAGCAGTTGATGTATTTGGAATCTGTGGGGGCAAGACTATCGACTGTGATACAGAAAAAGAAACCATCACTAACACAAATGTTGTAATGACAAGTTAGACTAAGCACTTCTACTTCAGCGGCATGACTGAGAATTTAAGGCTTGCATAACGAAAACAAGGAGGAGGTCCTGCATAATGAATAACGACTTAAAAACAGTTAAGTGAAAATTAAGGAAATTGCTTTTGTTGTTGTGCTTGGATAGGTTTATTTGTTCTCAGAATGTCTCGAGTACTAGTTGAATGCATTCGAATATTTCCAGATACCGAACTTTGTCTAATAGTTCTGGTTTCTCTTTCTCCAATTGATTCACGAAAAGAAAAATGTCAGAGCTGTTGGAAAAGGAACATAATTTGACAAGTCAAGAATTTGAAACCTAGCGGATAAAGGCAAGCAATGGATAAACATAGCACAGAACAGAACAGAAGGAAAGGTTATCCTTGGCAACATTTAATCTTCAATGATATTTTATGAGGTCTAAAACCTCTCCCTTGAATCCTAGTGTTTATGACTCCCATAAGATTGTCGAAAGTCACAGCATTTTTGTGTCATGATCCGGCAAGAACTTTAAAAGGAAGGTAGCCATAAGAGGAGATGCTCCAGCAATTGCATACAACATTTACATACTTGCAGGGAGCACCAGGTGTAGTTTTTTTAATAGGAAGATGAGGAGTCATAAATGAGCCTTAGTAGCAAAGTAGTTTGGGTTTAACCCCCACGGGCACGGGCACATTATGGTAGAATATTGTGGAAAGAATTTACCTGGTATGGGCTGACTGCCTTCTTGAATGGGAGCCAATGAAGCATTATGAGATGCAATAGAATCCTGCAGAACACGCTGTGGTGGCACTGAACTAGAGCCCGCCATAAGAGCACCTTCTTTTGTTAGATCTTGTTGGTTTCTTGGTTTCACTGAACTAGAGCCTGCCACAATAGCACCTCCATGCGTACGATTTTGTTGGTTTCTCAGTGGCACAGAACTAGAGCCCACCTGTAGGATTTTGATGGTTTCTTGATGGCGCTGAACTAGAGCCCGCCATAGGAGCACCTCCATACGAGAGATTTTGGTGGTTTCTTGGGGGCTCACGAGATATCCTTGTTGGGAATCTTTCTTCTCCTGCTTCCTGTGGAAGTTCATTTTAATTGACAAGTAATTAACGAAGATAATTAGCAATGTTTTGGGCTACTGGCAATCAGTCTTTTATAGCTTCTGTGCACGCATCATATTTTTCTAATGAAATGTGGCTCAGTTATAGAAAAGGAGAAGCTAGGAGTTGGGGACACGTGGCAGATGGTGATGATTCAGGCTGTTAATACAGTTGTTAGTTAGTTAAGAAGAGTCAGTTAGACAGTTATTTTGGAGGGACAGCTGCTAGCCCATTTACAGGTTTTATTTCACTGTGAAATGCCTATTCCAACAGGATCTTTCCAATTAATTTCACTATCTGTTTGAACACCATTTAGAAATTTTGCAGATTTTAATTAAGTTGGTCTAAGCACATTTAATCAAGTTGATTTCTGTGTCTTATGTGTACCTGCACTTAATAAATTTTCTGAACAAGTAAATTATAATTGTGATTTGGAATGAAGCGCAACCTAACTCAAGGTGATCCAGTTCAATCTACATAGATTTTCCTGCTTCGGTATACAAAAACATACACGAAACATCTGTTCTGCTACAAGAAATAAAATGGGAAAAAATACAATGGCGGGCAGATATTTTACGCCAGCCTTAATCAACTTCAGGTTTCAAATTTACCTTGACGCGCTAGATGTTCCATACAGGCAAGATAATCAGTGGTTTTTTCTAGTCTGAGCTACATCTAGGCGATCCAACTCCCGACATGATTAATATTGCAAGGCCTTGCCTTAAGATTCTTCTTCTGATTGAGAGTCCAAGGAAGAAACGTTGAAGTAATCATCAACTGAAACAATAATGGAACACAGTACATAAAAAACTGGAGGCTGAAGAAAGTCTAAGAACATGACGGGAAAAGAATTAAGATTTACCATCGATTTTTGGCTTTGGAGGATCAAGTAAAGTACCGAAATCTGGATGGAAATTTGTCTCTGGAGTGTCAGGCAATATGCTATTACCAGGATTGAAATTTGAGTCGGGAAGATCAGGCAATATAGCAGAACCTGGATTGAAATTTGGCTCTGGAGGATCAAGAAATATACTAGAAGCTGGATTAAAATTTGGCTAAGGAAGGTAAGGAGATATACCAGAAACCAGATATTCTGTTCAAATTATGGAAGAACATGGATTGTGAACCTCAAAACAAAGAAAAAGGACATCTTCATGAGGTTATGTAGTGTAGGTTAATTCAGCTGTGAAGTTAATGTCTCTTCTTGAGTCATGTAACGATAAAATGGATGAAAACAATGAATTACTTGAAACTAGTTTAGTATCAAATGAATTTTAACCTACGAGAGTAAGAACCTCGAACAACTTCAGAATATAACGGGTTCAAACTTACCACTTGTATCTGTCAAGTAACCGAAGACAGGCCC
>Ga0307510_10008408_pt1 | contig 12295 bp, 16 predicted proteins | sample 12_EM_MG_FD_207224 | JGI IMG/M metagenome (GOLD analysis project Ga0307510, IMG submission 207224) | Populus trichocarpa ectomycorrhiza microbial communities from riparian zone in the Pacific Northwest, United States - 12_EM | ecosystem: Host-associated > Plants > Roots > Unclassified | place...
GTATCCCCCCCCCCCCTATCTACCTCTCACTCCCTCTTCTCTTCCTCCCGCTAACCTTCCATTCTCCAGATCCTCCTAACAGTTTCGGCCTACATCTACAAGTCTGTAACCCAACGCAGCCCACTCTACCTACTCGACCGCCCCCCTCCCATCCCCCCTTCCATCTCCAGCAGCTGCAGCAAGAACTTCCCAGAACTCTTGCGAAACTGCGAGGACTTCTCCATCCTTCCAAACACAACCGTGCTATTCCTCTCGTGCGACCGTTCGCGTCGAGAATGGTACCACCCCTTCGGCGCGTTTCCTTCGGGCGTGGCAAAGGGCGAGATATTCCTCTGGGACTATAGCAAGCCGGAAGTGGAACCGACCCTGTTGTCCGAAGCAGAGAGTCTGGGCGCCGATTTCCACCCCTTGGGCATCAGCGCTGTGCTGAGGGAAGGGGGTGGCGACGTGAGGTTATTCGTAACGAATCAGGCAAAGAAGGAGCCCAGGATCGAAGTACTCGACGTGAACCTAGATACCAAGACCGCGCGACACAAGCGCAGTCTGACAGATGCTAAGATATTCTCCCCGAACGGCATTGTCGGCATTGACGAGAACTCGTTCTTCATCACGAACGATGGCTTCTTCTCGAGAAAGTGGAGTACAGCGCTCATGTTCGAGGTCATCCTCGGTGTGCCGGGGGGGCAGGTCGTGCACGTCTCCATCCCTCCGTTGGCTCCCGCGACGGGCAAAGACTGGGTGAACGCTTACAGCGTCGCTTGGATCTCACTCGCGAACGGCCTTGCGCTCGACCGTGTCAAGCAGAAGCTGTACATTGCTAGTAGCACGCATGGTGTCTACACTTATTCAATCCCGGATATGGCCCACCCGTACCTCGCTGTTCCAGAGTCGTTCCGTCGCACGCCCTTCGCGGCGGATAATCTACACTTGGGCCCCACTGGCCGCCTGTTCGTTAGCGGGGTTCCCTCGTTCCGTGACTTTGCGACGAGTATGCTCTCCGAGGGAACTGTGGGCCCCCCAGCATGGACTGCGGAGTTACTGGTCGGGGTGGATCCCAGTGATAAGAGAGAGGTGGCGCTACGCGGATTGGATCCGGCAAACAGCCCGCTTAGGAGAGAGGAGTGGGTATGGAGGAGTGTGTATTTGGATGATGGAAAGTTCTTCGGCGGAGTCAGTACTGGAGGCCTGGTGGATATGCAGGGGACGTTTGTCGGGTCTAGCGTTGTGGGGAAGGGTGTCTTAGTTTGTAAGAAGGTGGTTGAGAGGCCCGGAGTGCTTGTTAAGAAGGAGGGGGGAGAGAAGGTTAAAGAGGAGTTGTAGACGGCTGCGACCGGGGCGACAGCAATTTAACGTTTAGCCTCTTTACAAGCCAGGGAATGTACCTTGCGCAGAGAGAAGACGTAGACTACCAGCCGGGTGTGCTACCTTAAAATTGTGTTACTTATGGTGGTCATTTATGCTTGGGTGTTTGACCATAGCCTTCTTACCCAAAAACAAACCTCTCTATATTCGCAATAGTATAACATAATTTCTTGATACGTGGATAATGATCCAACAATGGCGTTGGGTCACGATATTTTCCACAAGCAAAAACCCACTCACCCATTGCTCCACATAAAACACCATTCATCATCATCATTCCCGGCCCAAATGTCACAACACATCTATCACAACCGTGCCAGGCATCCTCACCGCTCGATTACATCGAGCCCCCAAATGGCATTTCACGCAGACCACCCAAGCAACCCAAACTAGATGAAAATGAGAATCTAGGGAGCCTTATAATACTTTGTCTCCACAAACGGCATTTTTGTCACAGTCCCGTTGCGTTCCTTTTCACGGACCTTGATGCCGACCTCAGTACCCTGCTTGTGGAACCCGCTCCGGATATAACCCATAGCAACGTTCTTGCCAAGTGTTGGGGAGGGGCAGCCAGACGTTATTTTACCTTTAGTCTCTGGTGTTAGCATTGCAATGGGCGAGGTAAAGGAAACAGGCGGGGTAACACCAATAACGTTATCCGTCCCTTTCTCCACAATCTCTGCACCCTCTCTGGCTGGTGGACCCTCAACGACAAAGCCAACCCTACGTCTAGGAACAAACACCCAGCTGCCGTATTGCTTACAGATCGCCCCTGCACCGAGGAAATTGCTAACTCACGCTTAGTATTTGGTGAATCGGTCTACCCCAGAAAAACCCACCCGTCCATAACTCTTGTCTTTCCCACTAGCCACTTAAGTCCTGCCTCGATTGGTGTAGTAGTATCATCCAGATCGTGCCCATATAGACACATTCCTGCTTCAAGTCTCAGGCTGTCTCTAGCCCCCAAACCAGAAAGCCTAATTCTGCCACCAGTAGATCCTACACCCAACAACCCCCTAGTAACTGCCTCGGCGTTCTTCTCAGAGATGGAAATCTCGAATCCGTCCTCCCCGGTATATCCTGCACGTGCAATGTGTAGCCTCTCACGTAGTGGTGGGATCTCAACAAAAATCGAGGCGCCAAAGTATAGCTTCGAAAGATCCACCGGCGAGCCGGTCATGCTAGTAAGGTACTCCGTCAAGATATCCTTCGCCAAAGGCCCTTGCAAGGCAACCAATCCCTGTCCAGTGAGAACCTCATGTTTAACGTCCGAAGAGAAGCGCTCAATATTGCTGCTGATATACGCAAGATCCTTGTCTTTACACGCAGCATTAGTAACAAGGTAGAAGCCCTCTGGCCCATGTGAGGTGATAATCAAATCATCCACGATGCCACCAGTAACCGGATGCAAAAACACCGAAAGCGTAGACTGAAACGGCGGCAGGAGTGTGAGATCCGAGGGAGTGACGGAGTGTAAGAAAGACAATGCTCCAGGGCCTGTCAAACTATACAATTGCACTCCATTAGCTGTCCACACCCACATCAACCTCAACTGGGATAACAATAATTGGAGTCAAACCGATGCTGAACCATATGGGAAACATCAAACAGCCCCGCCTTCTCCCTGACCCATCTATGACTTTCCCCTACACTCTCTCCGGAGTAAAGTAGGGGCATCGAATACCCTGCAAAGGGCACCATCTTCGCTCCCTTCGCAACATGAATGTCGTACAGTGGAGTCCTCGCAAGAGCTCCAGGAGCAGCATCACTATAGAACCTCGGGAAGGCATTGAACTTTGAATTGGCCGCAATTCGAAGGGCCGAGACCAGTCTAGAGGTACGTGGGAGCAACATTGCCATGAATTGATCTAGATGCAGGTGGGGGGGAGGTGAAAGAATTAAAGAGGATGAATGGTTTGGCCCCCCTCCGGTGTGTCGGTTGGGAGGCCGTAAGGTTGCGAAGGGCTACGACGAAAATTGCCGGTATCGATAAGCGCACGTGATCAGCGGTTTACACTGAGCAACCACGATTCGGAGCCAGCTTATATATTTGAGGGGGTGGCCCGGTTATTTGGTGATCTTCGTTCTAATGATGGATGGGGAAATGCCCAGTGGTGTTGTTTTGGGGGACCATTGGCCAAGTAAAAGGATTGAATGGTTAGCTCTCAGTATCACACCCAAGCCCGCCCAAATCTGGAGGCAAAACGAACTTCCAAAAGCGCAAACTCATAACCCAAGATCAAAGATGAGACCTGTCTAGAATGGGCTCTACCATATATATGATATACTTATGGGGCGGGCCCGCCGTGTGAAATATGAAGGGCCTAATTGCCCGTCCTTGAAATGGGGGAAACACTCCAAACTCTAGTCACAGGCCAATAGTCGCACCCAGGGTCATGCTACCGTAGCGCAAACCTCACGTGGTAGCCTCAAATAATGAACAGGCTATCACAGTAAACCAAATACTCCTGCGGGTGTGTATTGCAGCATTTATCGAGTGATAGCCTGTGATAGACTTTGTGGTTTATTTCTTGGCGATCAGGAGCAGATAACAGATAACGATTATCTGCGCATGAATTCTACCTTTAGCCTCTCCCTCCAACTCGTTCGCGAAGTAGGCGTGGAAAGTGGAAGACTGAAAACGGGAAATTGAGAAAAACCCCAAGACATAAGAGACCAGCAAATAGCGCATCCGATAAAGAAAAATAATAATAGCCAGTAGTAAAACAGGAATCAAACGAAAGAAAAACATCATTCAAAGGCCGTACTTCTTGGTTTTTCCATCTTCCCTCGAAGAAGGGCAATCATCCCCAAGTCCCGAAACACTTGCTATTATCGTGTTGTGTTTTTTGTCGTGTATGTATAAAAGATTAGGCTCCCATCCGTAGAACACCCCCTCCTGCCCCCTTTGTTCACCCACTGCTTGGAATAGGAAAAGAGTAGAGACCCCTACAAACAACATAAATTATATAGGCGCACTTCCACACAGTGAACCAAAGCCAGAAGAATAGGAAAAGAGAGAGAAAAAAATAGCAAACTGCAAAGCCGTCCAAAGAACCAAGTCCCCCATCTCCCTATCCCGTCTGTACCGTGAGTATCCGAGTTGTTGATTGGCTGAACTTTCCGATGCGGGCGAGATTCGCCAGGGATTGAGGCGGCTTGGAAGTGGTGATTTTCTTGTTTTTTTTTAGAAGGAGGATCCGCCTCCAATCTGCTCTTGGTGAACTTCAAGAGTATCCCCATCTTGCATATCGAGCTACACGCTCATTAGCGGGGTGTCGGTAATATCGGGTATAACAGGGAAGTAGCGGTGTGGGGTAAATTGGACAAGGGGGGTAAGTCCAGCAAGAATTAAGAATCTCGGTGACAAAAGGTAAGGAGGCAAATGACTGGCGAAGGAATACAATAAAGGGTAAAATCAAGGAATCACCGGAAATTGCACCCTCATCCCAGAGCCGTGATAAGGCCGCAGTCAGAAGAGATGTGGGTAGAATATAATAAGAGGTACGAATAAAAAAACAGAGGCAAGAGTGGGGAAATAGGAACAAATCTTAAACAAAAAGAGACCTACACTGTCGGGCGAGTCCCCACCCTGAACGCGAGTTCCGTCAAAGAGGAATCTCACGGAATTGGGAGACTTCCCCTGACGATCGCAAAAAGCGTCCATCAACTTTTTGAGCTGAGTGGTTCTTTTGATTTTGAAAAAGACCTCGTTGTTGCCATCGGTAACCTTGATATTCAAGTGTTCGTTGACTTCCTCCGGCTTAGGCTCGTTTGGTGCTGCTGGATCTGCCGACATGGTTTAAAGCGTGCTCGTGTAAAATGTAGTGGTTGACGTGAAGGATTGGTGGGACAAGATAAAGTTCCGCGAGAGGGTACGGTGAGTGAGCGAAGATTGTGGAGGAGCGGAGGATGGGGGCGAAGGAGAGAGAAGGTTGGACGAGTCTGGTGGTTGGTTACGGGAAGGTTTTTACTTAGTCAGATTTGCGGGAGGGGAGGGGTGAGGGCTGGAATTGGGCTGCTTGGTTGAGGCTGATCCCGAGACAGGTTGCAACCAGGCAGCCGAGCTGGGATGGGGAGGGGCACAGATAGGCAATACGGGGAACCTGTACTCGAATACTGATTGATTCCTGCCCGATACCATAGATTTCTTGGAGACCTTCCACTCGCTTGTACCATACTGAACCTAGTGTACCATATTGTACAAGAATATTGCGCAATATCATACAATGCGGTACGGAAATTATTGTACCAGTACAGACTTTTGAATTGTGCATACAGCATCCTCCCTGTGCCAATATCACTGCTATTACACCAACTCAGGCTATGCACGGTACGGCAATTGGATTTTACTTTATCATACCAGGGTTATATGGATTTTAGACGCATTTCACTCTGTAATTGCCTGTCATGATGATGATGACTTCATTGTTGGCACCTGCTCTTTGTCCTGCATACCACAACTAAACTCCATCTCCTTCCATCGATGATGGTCAGGAACAAGCCAGGAACATCTCATATCAATAAAATATCTCTTTCTCAATTAATCCCTCAGAGAAGCAATTATGGTATTCCACGAGTACACATTGGACTGAGTGGTCCCAGCTGACAATCATATCCCAAATGCCTCTAGCCAATCTCAATGGAGGAAGCTTTAAAGACAGACCCACCGTGTCTTCCGCGTGCTGTGAGTCACATCTTCCCGCCTCAAACCCCACCATGTCAGGACTCTTACTCATGAAGCGGGAAACAGTGTGCCATTCAGGATTGTCTCCAGAAGAATAATTATAACGAATCCCGCTGCACAGACTTAATCGACGCCTTGTACGACTGCTGCCTGGAACTCTATAAACGAGACGGTCCCGGAGCGAATAGGACATGTTGTCCGAAAGAGAGCCTGTTGAAGCTTAAAATCAAGCAGAGGGAGGATGGGAAGGGATCTCGGGGGGCGGAGGTTCACCAAACGAGAAGACGTTAATGCGGGAAGCTTTGATATCATAAACGTGGAGACCTGCTATATGGCAGATACATCTAGATTTACAACATGATTGAATCTAGACAACCTTATTCATCGATGAGAGCCATCTGCGTTTCGTCTAGGGCGAGGCTCTGAAATTTATCGAAACCTCACACCGCAACCACGTAGTTCGAATGAAGCATGATAAAATGGATCTCACATGTAACAGTTCTCTGCCTGACAAAACAAAGTCCAACCAAGGGAATTATACGCCGACATAATATGACGCATATTCATCTCTCGGGGGCAAAGCTGAGTGAAAAATACCAATCCATGATTGATGTAGGAAGACAATCGGCACTTTGGCGAGGTGATGGCACTGTACAAGTAAAGAACTTCTGGAGCCAAGACATTGCAGAGGATAATAATCTACCGAATCTCGCTCCTCCTAGGCTCCTGAGATCTCCCAGAGCGAAACGGACTCATTATGTGATACACTGAATTACCGAATTCGAGTCGATGGGGGGATGCCGAACGAATGTGCCCCCCACCATAATCACCTCATCTTACAAAGGTCACCACTGGTCTAATATCCCCCTCCACGGTCTGGAGTAGGGACTCTAGTTAAAACGCTTCCATTGTGCAGGCAAGATATCAAGGTGGTGAACCAGGGCAATGGCTGACTGCCAGGAAGGTGCATAATCTACACTTACCAGTGCCTGCGGATGCAAATTCTTAGGACATAACCTCTCACAGTCAGTGAATGGAAGCAGAGGCGGAATGGACGCTGAGATCAGTGGAATGTGTTGGGCTCGATAGACTTAGACTTAATCCAACACTTTGGGTCGGGTCCGTCATGTGTGCTGCGGGCGGCCACACAACTCATCAATCTTCCCCGCCATCATCAAAACCCCGTCTCATCAGGATGATATGATACTAACAACCTCTTCGCACACTCACAACCCGCGCCTTAATCTGTGATGAGAAGAGTAAGAATAAAAATAAATAATTAAATGTGCGACCCCACCAACGCCGGACCCGCAAAATCCCTTAGAGGAAGCAAGGCAGCAAGAATTAGGGAGGTAAACAAATCCTCTAAGGACACGTTGAGCACGCTGAGGACTGGTATTGCCAGTCGTACAAACACTGAAAGAATCAATCTGTACCGAGACTCTAATTAGTGCCTAAAAATGACATTGAGGAAGGAAGAAGTTTGGAAGAGATTTCCCGAATTTATATCCAAGCGGTGTGGTGCCAAGACACAGCTTGGACTAGGGCTTTTTCTGCTGTTGGAGAAATAATGCCTTTGTTTTGGTGTGTTCGCACCCTCACTTTCCTGAGGGAACAAGGACCTTGTCTTTTCGGATCTTAAACTCTGTCTTGACAAGGAAGTGATCTGCACTAGACCGGCGCTACCACCAACATGGGATTTCGCAACCTAGCAACCAAATGTGAGTTTGTCCCAAGACGCGACAACCACAGGAGGGCATTTTAACCTCCAAAAACCAAAAATATATCAACCACCACCACAAGATGGCTCCTATGGTGACGTCCAATTCCCCTGCTCTGGGCTTCGGATCACAAAAGCCAACTTTTTCTTTCAACATGCAGAACTCCCGTGGGAGCAACTTTTTCTCTGGTGGACCAACGGCGGCAGGAGCAGCAGGTCCAAGGGTGCAGGTACGTGACTTTCCTTCGTGTCCGATGGAGATTGGCTCTTGTCAAGATGCTGGATTAAGCACCGGAAACACCAGCCAGAATGCGCAATATGGGCTGATACCATGGCTTTCTATTTCTATAGGCTCAACAAATGGAAGGAAGCTGGGATATCATGGGTGATGATGTACGTTACCTCTTGCTGCGATCTCGTACTCCTCGCGCATGCCTCTCCCCCCCCCACCAACACCACCGCTGGCATTTGCGGGGCTCTGCATCGCTTCACCCTTCCTCTATCTCTACCCCTCTCTCCATTCTATCTCGTGGAATTTCTAGAATAATGGCTCATGGTTTCATCGATGCAGGCAAGCGACGGAATCCGTAACGACAACGAGGACGACGACGGCTCTAGAGCTTTAATCTTTGGGGACGACGAACAAGAAGGTATCGCCACCCTCCACGTTTTCCAGATTTCCCCGTACGGAGTATTGACAGTCGTGACAGAAACCATGCCCCACTCTCCCGGTGCCCCGGACGGCGGCATCTTCGATCAGGAGTGGCCGGAGGTCGATGCGTTTGCCATTGCACTAAACTCCTCAAACCTCCTCCAATCCGCAGATCCCAACTCGGCACAGGCTGCAATATCCGGCTATGACCTGATCGAGCGATTCCAGAATGTATCTGGAACTCAACTTGACGAAGTCAAGGCTGCGCATACGCCAGCGCTATCACACGAGGGCGCAGCCGATGTTGCGCACTGGGAGTTAGAGCACCAAACCTGGGAATTATTCGGCACCCTTTCGTCGCATAGACTTAATGTTGGAATTCAAACACAGGATCTACCGGCAGAGCTTGCAAACAACAAGTACACAAGTAACCAACGCCTACGACAGCATCTTCGTGAAACTGATGCTAGGTTCCAGGAGTGGTGTTTGATTTTGCAATGGCTGTGTAAATACGCTCCTGATCCGTTGGATCTCTTTGATAATATCGACGAGATCGGAAAGGGAGGGTGGATGTACACCAAAGAGAGCCTAAAAGCAGAAAAACGTCTTCGTGGGAGAAAAGGGAAAGCGACTCTAGTCTTTAGTTCTCTTGGGGGCGGAAGACCGAGCAACAAGATCACAGAATTAGATCCTGACGCACCCAGTAGGCAGCGCAAGCAGCTGGAGAATGAGGATAAGGAATCTGAGAGATTCCTTTTCAAGGCTATCTGGGTATTTCTGCGGAAGGGAGATCTGAAGGGCGCAAAGGGCCTATGCGCAGAGATGGGAGAGTTCTGGAGGGCTGCGAGTCTGGCCGGAGGAGAAGAAGCGTGGGATCCGATGGTTGACGGCCAACGATTCGACAACCAGTCAGATGAGGAAAGCATGGATATGAGCGAGAATTCTCAAGTTGAAGGAGTTACAGGCACCAGAAGGAGGGAGCTGTGGAAGAGAATGTGTTATGCTATCGCACATCGAAGCTGTGCGGAGCAGTGGGAGAAGGCAGTCTATGGAACATTGTGTGGAGACTACGAAAGTGTATATGCTCTTGAACTCCTCACAATTTTCACAAGGGAATTACAATTAACTATAAAACAAACAGGTTATTCCTGTTTGTACATCGTGGGAAGATCATCTATTTACCCACATGAATTCGCTTGTTGAAGAGTACTACTCCCAGTATCTGCTTAGGCACGGACGGCTATCTCCTGCAGCAATGATTTTTCCCGCCTTTGACTCGACAGCGTTCCACTCCCGCATCGGAAACCTCGCCGAAGATGAGACTGTACTCTCTAGAATTATTGATGATCTAGCATCCTCAGACCATATCGAGGCAGAGTCTAGGGTGCCCCTAAGGGTTATCCAAGGATCTCTAATATCCCTACGCTTTCATGAACTCGTCGATGAGCTCTACCGCCAGTTACTTAACTTCCGAGACAATCCAGATTTTGATCCACTGCACGAGGAAGGGAGTGTAGGTGTAGACGTTACAGACTGTCGGACTCTCCGGATTGTTGTTCATATCTTGCTTGTACTCCAACTGTTGAATGCTGGCTTCACTGAGAATACGCCCTTCCACACACAGGCCGAGTTCTTGATCGCTGCTTATATCGAATTCCTTGCAGAGGTCGGCAAGCTAAAGTTAATACCGCTATATGCAGGACGGCTTTCGCCTCAAAAAGCTATCGACGTCATGGGCGTGATCCTCAACAAGATTCGGGAAGCGCCGTTGAGGTCGGAACTCCTAGGGTTGATGAGGACGCATAATATTGACTACGTGGGGTGTTTGAAGAAGGGGATGGAGATCGCGTTGGATTTAACAAAAAATCACTACGAGAACGAGCGGCGGCATGTGGCCACATTATCTCTGACCGCCGGCAAGATTCTCGAGGAAGATAACTTGTTGATCCAGGGGTTGGAGTGGTTGGTTCTTGGGGGTGACGAGCTAAAGGTTGAGTCAGTAAAGTGTGCAACTGTGATATACAAGCGGTTACTGCGTGAGTAGTTTTGGTTGCTATTAATTCCCTCAAAAGATACCTCTCACTGACCAAGTTTAGTTTCCGGGCGTCTGGCAGCAGCAAAGAAAGTTTCTCAGACTATCAGGAGCACTGACCTGATTCCCGAGGGTGGAGATATTAACGATTTCGCTCCCGGGGGCATCATGGAGGATGATGAATTCAGGGGTGCATTCGATAGCGAGGTTGATCAATGGGCTTTGGCAGTCATGATAGAAATGGAAGTGTTCATCCAAGCACTCGACGAATTGGAAGCGTGGAATGAGCTATTAGGACAGAAGACAGAGTACGAGGCCCCCCAATCCCCCTCCTCCCAACCCTAGAACCCAGGCGGGCGTTCGATCCTAACCATAGCAACAGCAGACACCACCCTGATCGCGCGAGGAAGGCGGCGCTCAGCGAGGCTTACAACTCGACCAACCACAAGTTGGGCAAGGTGCTACGATCCTGGCTGGACGAGACGCTCAGCACCGTGCCCCCATTCCCCCCCCAATCTCACATTATAGACCCATCCTCTATTGTAGCCATCCGGAACATGTACATCCCCGAGCTCACATTTGCCCTTCACGACGTCTACATCGAGGCGGGGAAACATGTGAGCAAGAGTTTGTTGGGGAACACCCTCGAATTGGCAACCGTCGTTGCGGACCCGAATAGGTCTGTGCTCAAATGCTTCACCGAGACGGCGAGGGTGGAGGAGTACTTGAGGGCACTGGGGCTGGCGAGTAGGAGCGTGTTGGGGGCCTCCGGGGCATCCTCTGAGAAGAATAATAATAAGGGATTAGGGATTTGGAAGGTCAGATAGTATCGATCATCACATCATGCCTGACTTGTTTTTTGTGTTCTTTCATGTGTTTTTCTTTTTTTCTTTTCTTCTTCGTCTCCTTTTTATTTTCCCACCTCTCCTACCTACCTACCTACCTACCTATCCATGTCTGCCAATAGAAATCTATATGTTCATTTTTTCATTTTTTTGCACAACTTGTGTTTGCTCCCCCCCTTTTTTTAAATTTGTTATGTCTTCTCGAACTAAATTTCCCCTCTTGGTGAATCGGGATGAAGAAAGGTGCTTTACGCCAGTTTAGTTTGCGTCTTTTTTCTCTTTTTTTCTTCTCTTTTAATTCGTGGGAATATCAAAAACAACGCGGAGTTAATTTATTTACTCTTCTGCTATTTGCTACTTTTTCCTCTTACTGTATTGCGCTGCGCTGCCTCGCCCATGGTTTCCCTTCATTCAGTCGATCCATTCCATACCATACGTAACATACCGCACAGTCATACCAAGAATGGGCCAGTGAGAAAGTAGAGAAAGCGAGGAGGACAAAGTACCACTAAACCCCTATCCATCCTTCCTTCCATCCAAGTTATCTCTTTGCAAAAATCCCCAGCATCATCATCATCATCACGCAAACCATATCACAGCTGAGGGTAATCTCGCTCATCCCATCACCAGTAATATGCAGTACAGTACTCGAGTACCTTGCCATCCGCACCGTACTTTATGCTTTCTTTTTTTTTTACCCTCATCTCCCCTCCTCCCCATTCCTCCACCTTCCAACGAGATTCCATTCTTCCCATCCATCCTTCCATTCGCCTACAAGCCAATACTTTCAGATGCTTTACGGACGTATCAGAACCCCACGATTAAGATGGTGATGAGTGGCAAGCTAGCTAGCTAGCTAGCTAGTTACTCGTAGCTAATCGTGTGTGTGTGGGTGTGTGCGGGTGTGTGAATGGGTGGGTTTAAAATAGGGAGGAAACGGTGACCCGACCAACCACGTTAGCTTCTTATCTGGTTGGTTGGTCGGGTTGATGCGGAG
>Ga0307510_10008409_pt1 | contig 12295 bp, 9 predicted proteins | sample 12_EM_MG_FD_207224 | JGI IMG/M metagenome (GOLD analysis project Ga0307510, IMG submission 207224) | Populus trichocarpa ectomycorrhiza microbial communities from riparian zone in the Pacific Northwest, United States - 12_EM | ecosystem: Host-associated > Plants > Roots > Unclassified | place...
TGATCATGTCGAGCATGCCCTTCTTCAGGGTGAACGGCGCATGCAGCAGCTTCTTCATGCGCAGGGTTTTACCCATGCCGATCAACTGGCTGAACAGTTTGCCAACGTCTTCGCACAAGGCATCGTCGGAGGTCAGCAGGCTGTAGTCGGTGTACAGCTTGGCGTTACCGGCGTGGTAGTTACCGGTGCCGAGGTGCGCGTAGCGGACGATTTCGCCGGCTTCGCGACGCAGGATCAGCATCATCTTGGCGTGGGTCTTGAAGCCGACCACGCCGTAGATCACCACCGCACCGGCCGCTTGCAGACGGCTGGCCAGTTGCAGGTTGGATTCTTCGTCGAACCGCGCACGCAGTTCGATGACCGCCGTCACTTCCTTGCCGTTACGCGCGGCATCCACCAGCGCATCGACGATTTCGGAGTTGGCGCCGGAACGGTACAGGGTCTGACGCACAGCGAGAACGTGCGGGTCTTTGGCGGCTTGACGCAGCAGGTCGACCACCGGGGTGAACGACTCGAACGGGTGCAGCAGCAGGATGTCCTGCTTGCTGACCACGCTGAAGATGTTTTCGCTGTTCTGCAGCAGTTTCGGGATCTGCGGGGTGAACGGCGTGTATTGCAGCTCCGGATGGCTGTCGAGCCCGGTGATGCTGAACAGCCGCGTCAGGTTGACCGGGCCGTTGACCTGATACAGCTCGCTCTCGCTCAGGTTGAACTGCTTGAGCAGATAGTCCGAAAGGTGTTTCGGGCAAGTGTCAGCGACTTCCAGACGCACCGCATCACCGTAACGACGCGAGAACAACTCGCCACGCAGGGCGCGGGCCAGGTCTTCGACATCTTCGGAGTCGAGCGCCAGGTCGGCGTTTCGGGTCAGACGGAACTGGTAGCAGCCTTTTACCTTCATGCCTTGGAACAGGTCATCGGCGTGGGCGTGGATCATCGACGACAGGAACACATAGTTGTCGCCCGGGCCGCCGACTTCTTCCGGCACCTTGATGATCCGTGGCAGCAAGCGCGGTGCCGGGATGATTGCCAGACCGGAGTCGCGACCGAAGGCGTCGATGCCTTCCAGCTCGACGATGAAGTTCAGGCTCTTGTTCACCAGCAACGGGAACGGGTGCGTCGGGTCGAGCCCGATCGGGGTGATGATCGGTGCGATCTCGTCGCGGAAATAGCGGCGCACCCAGGTTTTGATCTTGACCGTCCAGTGGCGGCGACGGATGAAGCGCACCTGATGCTTTTCCAGCTCCGGCAACAGAATGTCGTTGAGGATCGCGTACTGACGATCAACATGACCGTGGACCAGCTCGCTGATCCGCGCCAGCGCCTGATGCGGTTGCAAGCCATCAGCTCCGGCCTGCTCCCGGGCGAAAGTGATCTGTTTCTTCAGACCGGCGACGCGGATTTCAAAGAATTCATCGAGGTTGCTGGAGAAGATCAGCAGGAACTTCAAGCGTTCCAGCAACGGATAGGACTCGTCCAGCGCCTGTTCCAGCACGCGGATATTGAATTGCAGTTGCGAAAGCTCACGGTGGATGTACAGGCTGCTGTCATCCAGGCCCGGTATGGCAATCACTGGCGCCGCCGCGACAGGTTCGGCGACTGGCGCGGGTGGCGCAGGCTCCAGTTCCGGCGGGGTTTCGGTGATTTGCTCGACCACCGGTTGAGCTTCTTTTACTGCAACTTCCGTGAGTCCTTCGGTATTCATTGAATGTTCCTGGGAGGGCTATTTCTGCTCTCGTAACAATTGAGCGGCGCGGACAGCAAAGTAAGTCAGGATGCCATCAGCGCCGGCACGTTTAAAGGCGGTCAGTGATTCGACAATCACCGCCTCGCTCAACCAGCCATTCTGGATCGCCGCCATGTGCATGGCGTATTCGCCGCTAACCTGATAGACGAAGGTCGGCACTTTGAAGGCATCTTTTACCCGGAAAAGAATGTCCAGGTAGGGCATGCCCGGTTTGACCATGACCATGTCCGCGCCTTCAGACAAGTCCGCACCGACTTCGTGCAGCGCTTCGTCGCTGTTGGCCGGGTCCATCTGATAGGAGGCCTTGTTGGCCTTGCCAAGGTTCGACGCCGAACCGACAGCATCGCGGAACGGGCCGTAATAGGCGCTGGCGTACTTGGCCGAGTAGGCCATGATCCGCACATTGACGTGGCCGGCGATTTCCAGCGCTTCGCGGATCGCCTGAATGCGACCGTCCATCATGTCCGAAGGCGCGACTACCTGAGCGCCGGCTTCGGCATGGGACAAGGCCTGGCGGACCAGTGCGTCGACGGTGATGTCGTTCTGTACGTAGCCTTCTTCGTCGAGAATGCCGTCCTGACCGTGGGTGGTGAACGGATCAAGCGCAACGTCGGTGATCACCCCCAGTTCCGGGAAACGCTCACGCAGCGCGCGGGTGGCGCGCTGGGCGATGCCTTCGGGGTTCCAGGCTTCAGCAGCGTCGAGGGACTTCAATTCAGGTGGGGTGACCGGAAACAGCGCCAGCGCCGGAATCCCCAGCTCGACCCACTTCGCCGCTTCTTCGAGCAGCAGATCGATAGTCAGCCGCTCTACCCCAGGCATCGAAGCCACGGCTTCGCGGCGGTTTTCACCGTCGAGCACGAACACCGGCAGGATCAGGTCATCGACCGTCAGCACATTTTCCCGCACCAGCCGACGCGAAAAATCATCACGACGGTTGCGACGCAGGCGAGTGGCAGGGAACAGACGATTGGCGGGGGTAAAGCTCACGGCAGACTCCTGAGCCCGCGCAAACGGGCGAGCGTGACAGTTATAGACGGCCATTATGACGAACAGATGACAGTTGTGTGAGACCTGTGACGTGTAGCCGCATTCCATTCTCAGTGTAGGAATTGTTCACGTCGAGACACATTTGGACACTTTCATGAATGTGTCCGAAGGGTTAGGCTGCGCGTTCATTTCGCCAGCACCCAGACAATGCTCCAACAATTTCTGCATGACTTTGGCTATTTTGCCTTGTTCCTCGGCACGTTCTTCGAAGGCGAAACCATCCTGGTGCTCGCGGGCTTCCTCGCGTTCCGTGGATACATGGACATCAACCTGGTGGTGGTCGTGGCGTTCTGCGGCAGCTATGCCGGCGATCAGCTGTGGTACTTCCTCGGCCGCAAACACGGGCGCAAATTGCTCGCGCGCAAACCGCGCTGGCAGCTGATGGGCGACCGCGCGCTGGAGCACATTCGCAAGCATCCTGACATTTGGGTGTTGAGCTTCCGTTTCGTTTACGGTCTGCGCACGGTGATGCCGGTGGCGATCGGCCTGTCGGGTTATCCGCCGGGACGTTATCTGCTGCTCAACGGCATCGGTGCGGCGATCTGGGCGACCGCGCTGGCCGCCGCCGCTTACCACTTCGGTGCAGTGCTGGAAGGCATGCTCGGCAGCATCAAGAAGTACGAGCTGTGGGTGCTGGGTGCGTTGCTGGTGCTGGGTGTCGGTCTGTGGCTGCGCCGCCGCTTCAAGAATGCGCGGCTGGCCAAACAGATCTACGCCGACGAGCAAGCCGCGAAAGCGGCACTGCTGAGTCAAGCCGAAGTGGCCAAACCTGCCGAACCGAAGACGCCAGCCGAGTAACTCGCTGGCGACTGGCGTACAGCCCTGCGCACAGCGCGGGCTGGCCGCCTCTTTCAATCATTTGCCCCCTCTGCGCTAGCGGACTGCCGTTCGCCAGCGGCGTTCTCACGCGAAAAATCTCCCGCTCGTTTTCGCAGCAGGCAACCGCAAATAATGAACACCCCGCCGTTGTTGCGATCCATGTAGAAAGCGCTCCATGCAGGTGCCGCCAGCTCTTGAGCCTATGGCAACGCGCGACAATTTAGTGGACATTTAGCGCCATGAATCTGGAGAGAAACCCATGAGCAAAAAAGTTGCAGTGATCCTGTCCGGCAGTGGCGTGTACGACGGCGCCGAAATCCATGAAAGCGTCATCACCCTGCTGCGCCTCGACCAACGTGGCGCGCAGGTACAGTGCTTCGCCCCGAACATCGCGCAATTGCATGTGATAAATCACCTGACCGGCGAAGAAATGCCCGAGTCGCGCAACGTCCTGGTGGAATCGGCGCGCATTGCCCGCGGCAACATCAAGGACATCTGCGACGCCGATGTCGACGACTTCGATGCGCTGATCGTGCCGGGAGGGTTTGGTGCGGCGAAGAACCTTTCGAACTTTGCCGTTGAAGGCGCGGGCTGCACCGTGCAGCCGCAAGTGCTGGCCTTGGCCGAAGCATTCGCCGAAGCAGGCAAACCGGTGGGCCTGATGTGCATTTCCCCGGCATTGGCGGCGAAGATCTATGGCCCGGGCGTGACCTGCACCATCGGCAACGACGCCGACACCGCCACGGCGATGAACAAGATGGGTGCCACTCATGAAGACTGCGCGGTGACGGAAATCATCGAAGACAAGGCGCGCAAACTGGTGACGACCCCGGCTTACATGCTGGCGCAGAACATCAGTGAGGCGGCATCCGGAATCAACAAGCTGGTAGATCGCGTCCTCGAACTGACCCACGAAAACGACGCCTGATTCCCCGTATGATCGTTCCCACGCTCTGCGTGGGAATGCCGCCATTGGCGCTCCGCGCCTGCTCACTTTGGCGTTACATTTGCGGTAAGACCGGAACGCAGAGAGTCCCAAGATGCATTCCCACGCGGAGCGTGGGAATGATCGTCATAAGGCTCAGGGTTTGCGCGATAGTCGGGTCAGGATCCGGTCCAGCGCATTGGCAAACGCCTGTTTCTCGCGATCGCCAAACGGCGCCGGTCCGCCGCTCATCTGGCCTTGTTCGCGCAGATCAGTGAACAGATTGCGCACGGCCAAGCGCTCGCCCATGTTCTGCGCATCGAACTCCTTGCCGCGTGGATCCAGCGCCGCCACGCCCTTCTTCACCAAACGATCGGCCAATGGAATATCGCTGCAAATCACCAGCTCCCCCGGTACCGCGTGCTCGACCAGATAATCGTCTGCCGCATCCGGGCCGCTCGGCACCACGATCAGTTTGACGATGGCCAGCCCCGGCTTGATCTGCGGCTGCCCGGCCACCAGCACCACTTCGAACTGGCGCTTGAGGGCGAACTTCACCACCAGATCCTTCGCCGCCCGTGGGCAGGCGTCGGCATCGATCCATACACGCATTTTCTTTACCTCTAAAAGCAAAAGATCGCAGCCTTCGGCAACGCCTACAGAGTGCGCGTCGCGCCGCAATATTGCGACATGCTACGCCCATGTAGGAGCTGCCGAAGGCTGCGATCTTTTAAGGGAGCACTCAATCAAGCAGCCGAAACCCGCCGCTTCTCCGCCACCCAACTACGCCCATACAACACCACAATCGCCAGAATCGCCACCGCTTGCGCCGTCAGCGAATAGGCATCGGCATGAATCCCCAGCCAGTCGAATTCAAAGAACGCCACCGGCCGCGTGCCAAAGATTCCGGCTTCCTGCAACGCCTTCACGCCATGCCCGGCAAACACCACCGACAACGCGCAGAGCAACGCGGCGTTGATGCTGAAGAACAGCGTCAACGGCAGTTTCGCCGAACCGCGCAGGATTACCCACGCCAGCCCCACCAGCACCACCAATGCCGTCGCGCCACCGGCGAGGACCGCGTCATGCCCGGCCGGGCCGGCCTGCAGCCACAGGGTTTCGTAGAACAGGATCACTTCGAACAGCTCGCGATACACCGAGAAGAACGCCAGAATCGCGAAGCCGAAACGCCCGCCACCACCGACCAGACTGCTCTTGATGTAATCCTGCCAGGCCGCTGCATGCCGGCGGTCATGCATCCACACACCGAGCCACAAGACCATGACACTGGCAAACAGCGCCGTGGCGCCTTCGAGCAGTTCACGCTGCGAGCCGCTGACGTCGATCACATACGCCGCCAACGCCCAGGTGCCGAGGCCGGCCAGCAGCGCCAGGCCCCAACCGACGTTGACACTGTGCACCGCTGACTGCTGGCCGGTGTTGCGCAGGAACGCAAGAATCGCCGCCAGCACCAGAATCGCTTCCAGACCTTCGCGCAGCAGAATCAGCAGGCCGGAAATGTAGCTCAGCGACCAGCTCAGGCCGTCGCTGCCGAGCAACCCGGCGGATTCCTTGAGCTTGGCCTTTGCGGCCTCCAGACGCTGCTCGGCCTGCTCGACCGGCAAACCGTCCTGCAACGATTGCCGGTAAGCCATCAGCGATTTTTCTGTGTCCTTGCGCACATTGGCGTCGACGTTATCCAGCGAGCTCTCGACCAGTTCGAAGCCTTCCAGATAGGCCGCGACCGACAGGTCGTATGCCTGATCGTGTTCGCCGGCGCGATACGCGGCAAGGCTCTTGTCCAGCGTTGCGGCGGTGTAGTCGAGCAACTGCGCCGGGCCGCGCTTGACCTGCGGCGGCTGCGCACGTTGTGCACGGAACGTCGCTGCGGCTTGCGCGCCGTCGGCGGCCTGTACCTCAGCCGGGGTCTGGCGCGCCAGATCGGCGATGTTGTAAGTCTTCTCGGCTTTGGCCGCCGCCGGATCGGCGCTGAAGCCGGCGATGTAAGTCGCCAGATCCCAACGCTGGCGATCATCAAGCTGATCGGCAAACGCCGGCATGTCGGTGCCTTCGACGCCTTGGCCAAGGGTGTTGTAGATCGCGTACAAGCTCAGGTGATCCAACCGCGCCGCATCACGCAGATTGGCCGGTGCCGGGGTCATGCCGAGCCCCGCCGGGCCGTCACCGGCGCCACTGTCGCCGTGGCACACCGAGCAATTCTGCGCATAGAGCGGCGCACCACGGGTGGGATCGGGGGTGATGATCGGTGCCTGGCTGACTTCATACGCCACCGCCAGTTGCGCGCCCAGTTGCCGCGCCTGTCGGGCCACTTCGGCGCCGTCCTGTTTCGCGGTGATCGCCGCGTGCAAGGCTTCAACGCCCTGCTCCAGCGCAGCCTTTTCAGGCTTGGCCGGCATGCCGGCGATCAAGCCTTGCAGCGCCCGCGTGAACTCCAGTTGCTCGCGGTATTCGGAATCATCGACAACCTTGCCCGCCGCTACCGTCGGCGGGTAGTCGGCGCTGATGTAATCGAGCAAATGCAGCGCTTGCGGTGCGCCTTCCACGGTATCAGCCAGCAGATTGAAGCTGCTCAGGGCAAACAACGGGAACACCAGCCAGGCCAGGAAACGGGACGCGGCAGTCATGAAGAATTCTCAAATGGAAATGCGAAGTTACATATTGTTCACTTCGAACGCGTTTCCCTCAAGCTTTGTCGGCAATTTTAGCCTAACGCCGGACTGCCGCTACGGTAGTGTTCGGCCATGAACTCAACGAACACTTTGACCTTGAGCGCCACATGCCGGGCATGGGGATACAGCGCGTAATAGTGCCGTTGACCCAGGCTGCAGTTGGGTAGCATCTGCACCAACCGTCCGCTCAACAAGTCATCCTGCACCGTCGCACGGGTGAACGCGGCAATGCCCACACCGGCCAACGCAGCGGCGTGCAGCGAGCTGATCGAATCGGCCTTGAAGCGCCCATGCGCACGGATCTGCGTGGCAACTCCGCGCGCATCGGTCAGCGTCCAGTCACTGCCACCGGCAAACGCCAGCAACTGATGCCCGGCCAGTTCCCGCACCTGCCGTACCAATCCGTGCCGTGCGATATAGGCCGGTGACGCGACCAGCAGCATCGGCGAAACCGTGAGCAACCGCGCCACCAGAGACGAATCTTCAAGCGGCCCGCAGATGCGCAACGCGACATCGAGGCCTTCGGCGATCAGATCGACAAAACGGTCATCGCAGGACAGATCGACTTCAATCTCGGGATAACGCTGTTGAAACCCTGGCAGCCACTTCGCCAGTTCCAGCGTACCGATGACCACGGGCGCACTGATGCGCAAGACACCACTGGGTTTCTCCTGGGCCTGACCGACCGCCACAGCGGCCTGATCAAGGCGATCGAGAATATCCACGCAGGCGAGGTAATACTGCTGCCCCGCCGTGGTCAGGCTGAAACGCCGGGTGTTGCGATTGATCAGACGCGTGCCCAGCTCGGCTTCCAGTTGCTGCAACTGCCGGGAGATGGTCGAGTGCGTAGTCTCGAGCCGTTCCGCCGCTGCACTGAAACCGCGACACTCGACGATGCAACGGAACGCACGCATGGCCAGCAGTTGATTCATTGAAGTACCGCAACTCAATTGATCGGTGAGCGGGCAAGCCTAGCGCAATCCATACCACCCCGGCAGCTGCAAAGCGCCCCTATAATGCGCCATCATTTCGCCCTCTCCGTTCAAGGAAGAACCCGCTCATGCGCCACTGTTTGTTGCCGTCCCTGCTGATCGCCACCCTTGTGCAACTCAGTGGTTGCGCCGCTTACCGTGATTACGACCTGGAACTGCAACAGACCACGCAACAGCTCAAGGCCGGCAATATCGGCGGTTCACTGGCCTTGATCGAGGCACACAACCCGGGCGAAGAAAAGGATTTGCTCTATTACTTCGAGAAGGGTGCGGTGCTAAGCGCTGGCGGTGAATTCCCGCAGAGCCAGATTGCCTGGCGTAGCGCCGAGCAAATGGTCATACAGCGCCAGGACACCATTGAAACCACTGGCGACAAATTGCTCGCCGCCATGGGCAATCAGTGGGGCAGCATCATCAATGACAAGCTGCGCCGCTACGATGGCTACGACTACGAAAAAGTCATGCTGACCACGCAAATGGCCCTCAACCAACTGGCCCTGAATGACTTTGACGGTGCCCGCGCCGACATCAAGAAAACCCACGAGCGTGAAGCACTGATCGCCCGGCAGCGAGAACTGGAATACGAGCGTGTCGAAGAGGCGGCCAAGGCCAGCGGCGCCCGCGTCCATTACAAGGACCTGCAAGGCTACCCAGTGGTCATGCTGGAATCATCCGCCGTCATCGCCTTGAAGAACGGCTATCAGAGCGCGTTCAGTCACTATCTCGCCGGTTTTACCTACGAAGCGCTCGGCGAGAAAGATCTGGCAGCGCCCGGCTATCGTCAGGCGATCGAACTGCGCCCGGACATGGCGTTTTTCCAGCAGGCATTGCGCGACCTCGACAACCCTGGACTGAAGGCAGACGAAAGCGACGTACTGATCATCGTGCAGAGCGGCCTGGCACCGGCCCGCAGTTCCGTGCGTGTGCCCTATCCGGTGAAGTTGGCGGACGGGCAAGTCATCGTCGCCAATGTATCGTTTCCCGTGATGGTGCCAGACACATCCACACCTTCATTCAATCAAGTGAGCATCGACGGTCGTCAGAAAAAGCTGATCGCCGTCAACAGCATTACCGACATGTCCTTGCGCACCCTGCGTGACGACATGCCGGGCATTATCCAGCGTACGACCTATCGGGCCTTTCTGGCGGCTGACGTTCAAGCCACGGACAACCGACGCGACCCGAGCAAAGCCTCCTATGTCACTCATTGGGACGGTTTCGAGCAGGCCGACACCCGCACCTGGCGCACCTTGCCCAACCTCACCCAAGTCGTGCGTCTGCGCCTGAAAAAGGGTGATCACCTGATCAGCCTGCCTAACGCGCCCGGCGCTGCTCCAATGAAAATCCGCATCGACCAGAATCGCCAGGTTATCGGCCTGCGCGCCTTGGGTGAGCACGTGTTTGCCAATGGCAGCGCCTTCCAGTCCAGCGGGGCACCGGCAAGCAGCGTGGTATCCAACCTGAAATAAGTAATGGCATCTAACTAACCAGTGCAATTAAAAAGCTATTACATAGCCACTACCACCCGCTTATAATGCCGCGCCCTCGCTATTGCGAAACGGCATTAAAGCTCCTCAGGTTATGAGGAATTGGCAGGAGGCCAGTGCCACTGTCGATGGGTCACACCAGCCCGACCAGCATCCGCGGCTGTATTACTCCAGGGAAGAAGTACCCCCATGGCATTCCGCGCCCCCACTCTGATCGCGCTCAGCGCCGTCACTCTGCTGTCCGGCTGTTCGGCGTTTCGCAATTACGACTCTGAATTGGCACAGACCAATCAGCAACTGGCCACCGGCAACGTCGACGCCGCGCTGACTCTGCTGGAAAAGAACAACACCGGCCCTGATAAAGACCTGCTCTATTACTTCGAGAAAGGTGAGTTGCTGCGCGCCAAGGGCGACCTCTCCGGCAGCCAGAATGCCTGGACCAGCGCCGACCAGGTGGTTGGCAAGTGGGAAGACTCGGTCAAGCTCGATACCGACAAGTACCTGGCCCAGTTCGGCAGTTTCCTGGTCAACGACAAAGTGCGTCGCTACGAAGGCTATGACTACGAAAAAGTCATGTTGACCACGCAGATGGCCCTGAACCTGCTGGCAGTCAACGATTTCGACGGCGCACGTACTGCGATCAAGAAAACTCACGAACGTGAAGCAGTGATCGCCGAGCTGCGTGACAAGGAATACCTCAAGAGCGAGGAAGAAGCCGAAAAAGAAGGCATCAAGACGCAGTACAAGGACCTGCAAGGCTACCCGGTCGCCAGTCTCGACGCGCCGGAAGTGGTTGGCCTGAAAAACAGCTACCAGAGTGCGTTCAGCCATTACCTGTCCGGTTTCGTCTATGAAGCCCTGGGCGAGAAAGGCCTGGCTGCACCGGGCTACCGCAAGGCTGCCGAACTGCGCCCGAACACGCCGCTGCTGGAGCAGGCGCTGGTCAATCTCGACAAGCCGAGCAAATCCGACGACAGCGACATTCTGATCGTGGTGCAAAGCGGTCTGGCCCCAGCCCGCGACTCGATCCGCGTTCCGCTGCCATTGCCGATCTCCAACAATGTGGTGATCACGCCGCTGTCGTTCCCGATCATCAAGCCTGACACCTCCACGGCGACTTTCGCGCAAATCGGCGTCGACGGTCAGCAGGTCGATCTGACCGCGCTCAACAGCACCACCGCCATGTCCCGCCGCGCTCTGCGTGACGACATGCCGGGGATCATTCTGCGCACCACCGTGCGGGCGATCACCAAAGGTGTGGCGCAGAAGAAGATCAACGAAACCAACCCACTGGCCGGTCTCGCCGTCGGTATCTCTTCAGCTGTGCTCGAAGGTGCCGATACCCGTACGTGGCGTACCCTGCCGGACAACACCCAAGTGGTGCGTCTGCGACTGAAAAAGGGTGAGCATCAGGTTACCCTGCCGAGCGCCGTGGGCGGTTCGGTGGTCAAGGTGACTGTCGATCAGCGTTACCAAGTGATCAGCCTGCGCGCTGTGGGCAACCAGGTGTTCGCCGGCGGTCTCGCCGCTCACGTGATCCCGAGCGCCGGCGCAACCAACGTCGCCAGCCTCAAACAACCTTAAGAACGGAGTCTTTGCATGCGCTTCAAACTCATCGCCGTCGCCGCCCTCGCCTTGCTGGCGAGCGGTTGCGCCACCCCGCCACCGCCAGAGCCGGGCAGCGCCGCGAGCAAAGTCGTGGCCATGGGTCCGCAGAAACACATCGTCGTCGGCGCCATGCGCGTCGCTCGCGAAAACGGCTTCATGACGGTCAATGTGCAGTTGAGCAACACCCTCAACAGCAACAAGATTTTCTACTACCGCTTCGCCTGGCTCGGCGCGGAAGGTTTCCCGATCGCCGAAGAAGAAGTGTGGAAAAGCCAAATGATGTACGGCGCCCAGACCAGCTTCATTCAGGGGATTGCCCCGACCCCGAAAGCCGTGGACTTCCGTCTGGAAATCAAGACGCCGTAAGCCTGACACCCTATTTCTGATTTAGAGAGCATTCCCATGTTTGTACGCTTTTCCTGCATCGCCGTTATCGCCCTGCTGGCCTCCGGTTGCGCCAACACTTCGCCGACCCTGGGCAGCAAGAACATCAGCTACGGCGACACCAAAGCGGTTGAAACCGTGACCAACGAATTCGGTTCGACCGACCTGCAAATGATCGCCGAGTCGATGACCCGCTCGCTGGCTCAGTCCGGCATTCTGCAGGGCCGTCCGGTGGTTCAGGTCTACGACGTGAAGAACAAGACCAGCGAGTACATCGACACTCGCGAAATCACCACCAGCATCAAGACTCAACTGATGAAAACCGGCGTAGCGCGCTTTGCCAGTGACAACAACGCGATGCAGAGCCAGGTTGACCAGCTCAAGTTGCAAAACCAGAGCGGCCTGTACAAGAAGAGCACCGTGGCCAAGACTGGCAACATGGTTGCCGCCAAGTACCGCATCGAAGGCTCGATCAGCTCGATCGTCAAGCGCAGCAGCGATTACAAGGACGTCTTCTACAAATTCAGCCTGCAACTGATCGACGTTGAAAGCGGTCTGGCCGAGTGGATGGACGAAAAAGAGATCCGCAAAAC
>Ga0307510_10008411_pt1 | contig 12293 bp, 6 predicted proteins | sample 12_EM_MG_FD_207224 | JGI IMG/M metagenome (GOLD analysis project Ga0307510, IMG submission 207224) | Populus trichocarpa ectomycorrhiza microbial communities from riparian zone in the Pacific Northwest, United States - 12_EM | ecosystem: Host-associated > Plants > Roots > Unclassified | place...
TGGAATTAGTGCGCCTGCTTGCACTTTCCTATCATCGCCCAGACCTTAAGTTTGTTCTATTTTAGATGATCATAAGCATTTTATATGATAAGTAGAGATCTGTAATTTGAATCTTTTGATTTGGATTTAGGCCTGTTTTGAACCCTGTGGTATGGATTGATATGTTTCAAAAAACTGAGAAACCAAAGCGTTAAAAATCTCATGACTAAAAAAAGAAGAGTATTTTGCTATAATGAAACATTAATCCCTTGCAGGTTTTTGGTAATATGAAGTGAGGACACTAGGCCCATCAGCTGATGAGAAAAGGTCCAGAAGGCCCAATTGCACTTTTAGGTGGTTCGGCCTTCATTGCTTGCCTTGCCTTCACCTGATCCAATACAAATTTAATTTTCAAACGGCGGAAGTTTTTCGTTGAGGCCGAGGGTGTCTGTTCTGCATTGTATGTTAGCATTTTTCTGAGCTTGGTGCCACGTGATCAGCTCAGAAAATTTGATCAATGTAAAGTATTCTTTTTAGTCGACGCAGAAATTTAGTTTATATTGAGTCACCTCACAAGATTATATTAAAATAATCTAAAAATATTTAAAATATTAATTTTTAATTTTTTAAAATCATGATATTTCTAAAACCCTGACATGACAAAATATCGTCGCGTGTTTTTAGGAATAAAGAAAGAATGAACAGTAATTCTCTTCATCTTTTAAATTTAATTACTGTATCAAGAGTCCGAATTAGACCGTAATCATCATCGAACACAAGTTAGCCCCCCAAAATCAAATCTAACGATTTTAAATGCAACCGGAGTTGAGTGGCATTTCTGTAAATCCTCACAGCATCAGCAGTCAGTACACTACACTGGGTAGCTAGCTAACCCAGATGCTTTTTTTTCTCTTTGCCTCCCTTTTTATCGGTCCCTCTCCCTCAGATAGGTAGACAGAGAATATATTTATAACAAGCTTTTACTATACTTCACACTCTTCAATCCTATCCATTATTATTATTATTATTAACAAGCAGGAAATAGAGATGTGGCGCTGCGTGGCTCGTGGCCTTCGCCTTCCTTCTTCTTCTTCCTCGACGAAGATATTATCTAATGACTCTTTCAGATTTCACAGTACCAGATTTTTCTCTGCCGATTCTGTACGTCTCTTCTTCTTTTCACTTCACGTTTCATCTTCAATCTGAATCCTTGGGTTTTTTTGATAGCTCACGTGTTACTTGATTATGATTTTCCAGCTTCTTTAATAGCTTTTTTTTTTAATATCATGCGATAGCATTAGATTAGGGTTACTTTTTTTGTGCGTGTGCGTGTGCGTGTAGATTCTACTATCGAGGTTTTTTTCTGTAAATTTTTAGGAATTCGAATTTTAAAGATTTATTTATTTTCTTTTACAAAAACTAGTTGGTTTGGTAGTTTGTTGGGAAATCAAAATTAGCAAGGCACTTGATAATTATAATTTGTTTATTGCTTATTTGGCGTGTTCTCCTGCATTTGTGGTTTTGTTTTTCCTGATAAGTTAGGTTGAATTTTTTATTATCTGATTATATGAAGTTCGTGATGGATTCTTTGGTAGACTGGGGGGGGATCCTCATACACGGTTGTGGATCATACTTATGATGCGGTTGTAGTAGGAGCAGGCGGTGCGGGCTTGAGAGCTGCTATTGGACTTTCAGAGCATGGATTCAATACAGCTTGCATTACCAAGCTTTTTCCCACTCGATCGCACACTGTTGCGGCTCAGGTAAGCTGTCAGCTTGATGGGTGGTAGAATATAGATATTGGTGATAGAAGATTTTGTGGTTGAGTTATGTTCTAGCTGATAATTTATGATTCATGCATAATGTTAGTGTAGATAGATGGCAGGATCAACTTTTTTGGTTTCATAAATTCTCTCGTTAGTGGAAGAATACAATGTTTACTGAGATATGTGAGGGCTTCTAAACCACAGGGGGTAGTTTTGCTATTGATATAAGGTTCATATGTTTAACCGTTGGTGATATCTTGGGAGCAGTATGGGGGATGGGGAATGTAAGGGCATGTGATATCTTTTGTGCTTTATATGATTCTTAATTGGGGATCATAAGGGCATGGAACCACTTTTTTTGTTGTTTTGAATTTATGATTGTATTTTAGGTGTTGGATTGGGTTTAGTTACTGTTGGTATAAACATTATATGCACTAAGTGGGATGCTACTATGTGAAGGCTGCTGTTCTTTGGATGGATATCTTTCTAATATGCTATTTAGTGCTAAACTCTGTAGGGTGGTATTAATGCCGCTCTGGGAAATATGACCGAGGATGATTGGAGATGGCACATGTATGACACTGTCAAGGGAAGTGACTGGTTAGGTAAGTTACTTGATTGGATTAGGAACCTTTTGTTTGTAGCGCATGCATTATTTTGAATCTGGGAGGTTGAAATTTTACTATGAAGCAAATAATTTTCCTACGTTGGTGAGGCTGTTCTGCTTTTTTTACTTATCTTCTTACAAAGTCGAATATAAATTGGTGGCATTGCATGGGTATCCCATATACTAGCTGAAGTGTACCCCTTTTCATTTTGAGAGGTATTGGGGCTTCTGCTAGGGGACATTGCATGATCTATATTTTGGGATGCTCAAGATTAAATTTTTGTTTTGAACATTAACGTTTATAATATTTGCACAGGTGATCAGGATGCCATCCAATACATGTGTAGGGAGGCACCAAAAGCAGTCATTGAACTTGAGAACTACGGATTACCTTTTTCTCGAACAGAAGATGGAAAAATTTATCAGCGTGCATTTGGGGGTCAAAGTTTGGATTTTGGGAAAGGTGATATGAGACCAGCTTAAAGTTTGGAACCTAAATTGAGGAGTCATGTGCTTTATGTTAATGGCCTTCTTATGTTCGGTTATTCTTCTAGGTGGGCAGGCATATCGTTGTGCGTGTGCTGCTGACAGAACTGGGCATGCTCTTTTGCATACTCTCTATGGCCAAGCTATGAGACACAATACACAATTTTTTGTGGAATATTTTGCTTTGGATCTATTAATGAATAATGATGGTATGTTTATGCATGTCTTTTGCAATTTTATTCACATTTCTGTGCTTGGTGAGTATAAAATAGTACACAACAAGATGGTCCTAAGGGATCAAATTTCCCTATATTCTAGACTATTTCCGAAGGGTCAAAAAGGGAAGGGGGAGGGATTGAACCCTCTGAGCTAGTTTTGGGGTTTATTTCCAAAGAGGGGAGGAGATTGGAGGATTTATGATAGCCTTTAAACCTCTCCAAATCATAGAAAACATCAACAATGGTGGGGATGTGGGATTTGATATTTTTTTTTTTATTTTTTTTTTCAATACTACCCGTTAACCTTCTCTTCCTCCATCAGCCAAACACCATGTATGTGGACTAAAATCACTCATTTATGGTTGCAAAAATTGGTTGAAACATCTTTTAGCCATGGGTTTCTAGGGATATTGGGCATTTAGCTTTTTGGATTTGTCATAAGGCTAGTTGATGGTTCTCTCATAACTTTCATGGGATAATTTGGTACTGTTACCTTCTCATAAGTTAGTTATATTGTGAATTTAGTCACATTCAAGATGTTGCGTGCAAGTGTTGCCCTTTTTATTACATTGTATTTGTTTATTACCTGTATTGAATTCTTGCCTTCTTCATCTTCTTCCCTTATGGGCCCTTTAGTAGATAAAACAGTGTATATACTTGTTTTTATACTTGGAGGTTACTCATGCTGTAAGTTGATTGCTTATTGAGTTTTGATGTACAGGTAGCTGCCAAGGAGTGATTGCACTGAATATGGAAGATGGGACATTGCATCGCTTCTGTGCTGCTTCAACAATTCTGGCTACAGGGGTACTACAATGTAGACAATATTTGCTGGTTTCAAGTAATTGAAAAAGATTTCTTACTGCAGTATACCTGTATCCTTGTGTGCTTCTTCAGGGATATGGTAGAGCATACTTTTCAGCAACCTCAGCACATACATGCACTGGAGATGGCAATGCAATGGTTGCCCGGGCCGGGGTTCCACTTGAGGTTAGCTGTGATTCCCATACCTGAATTGAGTAAATACAAAAATTTTCATATCAGATATTCATTTTCTTCTCCATTTATTCTTCTGCAGGATTTGGAGTTTGTTCAGTTTCATCCTACAGGCATATATGGAGCAGGGTGCCTTATTACAGAAGGTTGCTACTTTCTTCAGCTCACATGGAAAATATGTTGCATGTTGTTTTTTATTTTTCCACATGTTATGAATATAGCATGATTACTTTCTCCAATAACCTGATTTTGATTCTGGTTTGTTTCAAACTAAACAATGCATGTTTCTTAATTTTGTCTGCAACATGTAGGATCTCGTGGTGAAGGTGGTATTCTTAGGAACAGTGAAGGTGAGCGATTTATGGAAAGGTATGCACCTACAGCCAAGGATCTTGCTTCAAGAGATGTCGTTTCAAGATCCATGACCATGGAAATTCGGGAGGGTCGTGGTGTAGGTATGATTGATTATTAGAATTACATGTTTCTAATTTCATTTTCATTTAGCAGATTTTATATGTATGTTTATTATTATTCTTTTATGTCTGAAGAATTGACTTGAACAGTGGTTCTGGTCTAGAACAGTATACTTTTCGCTTGATTGGTGTATATGTTTAAGTAGTGATGTTTCTATTTTTGTTATTTTCTAATTTATGTTTGCAGTTGCATGTTTGTGGTGAAACATGCAAAAGTTGTGACAATTTTTGTGCCTCAATGGATATCTACCCTTGGGGTTGAGTGAGAAGCTAAGCTCGCATAGGTTGCCATGTTATGTTATAATATAAGGATTGAAAGTTAGCACCTGCTCTATTCCCGATATGGATACTCAATTTAACATATAGAACGATTTTCACACTGTTTTGATAGGACCTTTGAAGGACCATATATATCTGCACTTGAATCACTTGCCCCCAGATGTGCTCAAGGAGAGGCTTCCTGGTATCTCTGAAACTGCTGCCATTTTTGCTGGTGTGGATGTTACAAAGGAACCCATCCCTGTCCTACCGACCGTGCATTATAATATGGGTGGGATTCCCACAAATTACCATGGAGAGGTGTGAGTTAGATAATTGCATGTTTTGGGTTCTGTTGCTGTCACTAGTAAGATGCTAGAAAAACATAAACCAACAACAGGCTAAATAATCAATTGAGGTGATATTTAAAAAATAGGTGTTATATGGCTAAATATCGGGTGCCATTGTTTTGTGTTTATGGAACACACATTAAATGAGAAAAGCTACAATTTCTTATTGAAATCAGAGAATGCAGTTGTTTTTCAATTCCATCACGCTCATGCTTGTTATGTAATTTTTAGTATCCTGCTTTTTAACTCCGGACTGATATTTTCTTCAGGTAGTTACCCTTAAAGGTGACGATCCAGATGCAGTTGTTCCTGGATTAATGGCTGCTGGAGAGGCAGCCTGTGCTTCAGTTCATGGTGCCAACCGGCTTGGTGCAAATTCTCTTCTTGACATTGTTGTGTTTGGCCGAGCTTGTGCAAATAGAGTAGCCAAAATCCATAGACCAGGCAAGTTGAATGTTTGATTGTTGTAGATGAATTAGCAATGAGATGGATGTGAAGATTTAGTATCCTATAAAAAGAAACAGAAAGGCTTGAGCATTTGACATCTCAAATTCCTATTTTGCAGGTGAGAAACAGAAACCTTTGGAAAAGGATGCTGGAGAGAGGACTATTGCATGGCTGGATAAACTAAGAAATTCAAATGGATCACTTTCAACTTCACAAATTCGGTTAAATATGCAGAGGACAATGCAGAACAATGCTGCTGTTTTCCGCACACAAGAAACATTGGAAGAGGGTACTCCAATATACTACTGTTTTGCTTGCTATAAATCTAAAACTCATAAGGTCATGTTTAGTGTGATGCCGTGTGATATAGTAAGGAGAACATCACTATTTCCTCTTTCTGGAACATTATATGACACCATTATGGTCTATTGAAGACACCCTCTGATTATGGTCTAGCTTACCATCCTATAACTGCATTTAATGATGTTGTGTGTCCCAATTTTTTCCTGCTTTTCCTTGTTCCTTTTTTTTTCCTTTCCTTTTTGCATAAATTGTAAAATTGAGCTATTTGTTACATAAACATGTAGGGAAGGGGCTTAGACCCAATCTCAATCCCACAGTACTTGATTTTTAGTTTCATTTTCTACTATTTTAAATTTTTAATTGACTTCAATTTGATTAACTGCCATAATCTTTAGGCAATTTTTATTTTGATCATATTTATCTTATTATTCCTATTCTGGTACTTATGCAGGTTGTCACTTGATTGATAAGGCATGGGAAAGCTTTCATGATGTGAAAGTGAAAGATCGGAGTTTAATATGGTATGTTACAATTAACGTCATTGATGATCAAATTATTGCATTTTCTTTGTTGTTCGAACTTCAATTCTCGTATCTTTTAACAGGAACTCTGACTTAATTGAGACTGTGGAGTTGAAAAACCTTTTGATAAATGCCTGTGTAACTATGCACTCTGCTGAAGCCCGGAAAGAGAGCAGGGGAGCACATGCCCGTGAAGATTTCACCGTTAGTCTGGTTCTCTCTTCTGTTAATTGTTTCTTTTTTGCTTCCTTTTAATGCAATAAAAGTAAGTTGCTTGATTTTGCAGAAAAGAGATGATGAGAACTGGATGAAGCATACTCTGGGGTAAGTCTTATCTTGTGCCTGCCAGCAGAAAAGTTTATGTTTAACTGAATCTATGATGTAGGTTTCTTGTTATCATAGCAGAAATTGAATGTTGAAATGGAGTGCTAATAAAAAAATATCTGCCAAAAGTGTTGTTTATATGTGATCAATGATCAGATACTATCATTGTAACTCTACTGGTGTGAGCTTTGTTCTCAAAATTCCTTTGGTACTTAAAGCAAAAGGAACTAGCACCTATAGAGGTGACAGGAGAAGTTTGTATCATGAGCTTTATGCTCACAGCAGTATTTCAATAGAGTGCCATGTTACTTTTCAATCTATTGTAGGATGTAAGCTTGAGAAGTATTTGTCTGGCTGTTATTCTATGGGTGGATTGTGATTCTATCCAAGTCAGCCTCTCATTATTCAATTATGATAGCATAGTGGTGCTTGTTTGATTTGCAGATATTGGGAGAATGAGAAGGTCCGACTGGATTACAGGCCAGTTCACATGAACACGTTAGATGATGAGATTGAGCCATTCCCGCCGAAGGCTCGTGTTTATTGATTCTATCTGCTCTTTAAAGAACAGGGATGGCGAGTGGAGATGGTTCGCTGGTTCGCGAAGATGCAATAACCCTCATGATAAAAATAAGCCTGCGGATGCAATAAACAGTTATAGGTACATTTGTTTTTTACCGCAATGATGCATTCATCAAATTCAAGATGGGAATAATCCGCACAGCTTAATCGAACCAGAGTTGGATTTGTATCTTCAGCAGTAAGTGAGCCCTGATTGATTGTTAGTTTAGCAAGCAACGAGTTGCTTGGAATTTTGTCTGAAAATCTTCGATTTTGAACATCCTGGTTGCTACATTTGTTAATATAGCCGCAGGTCTAATGTGACGTGTACTGATCACAAACATGCTTCTTAAACTGTCAATATGATAATAAATTGTTGCTCGTGTCAGGTGTCTACCCACTCCCTTATTTTATCTTTATTTTTTTGTCCCAATCATATGATGCATATGATTGCTGAACGTGGATGTTGTTGTTTTTTAAATGTATTAAAATAATATTTTTTTATTTTTTAAAAATTATAAAATGTTCAGAAATTATTAAAAAAATATTAATTTGAAACAAAAAAAAAATATAAATAAATAAATTTTTTTAAAATGTTTTTGAAAGGTAAAAACAGCCTGCATCATTGCTGTTGCTGTTAACTTGGTTGGCTAATAACGGAGAAGGCCTGCAAATTGCATGTTAGGAAGGATAGCAGGAATGTAGAATCCATCTGTTCCTTCTTCAGTTCCACATGCACCTACGACCCAACCAAATGGAGGATTCAGCTCATCCCTCCCTAATCTTCTTCCTTGGAAACAGAGTGTTGGTTGCTGGTTTTAGAGGTGGTCGGTAGAGATCTCTGGGGGCTGGTTTAGAAAGAATTGGAGCTAATTGAGGGAGTTGAGCTGCTTTTACTTTTACTTTTCTTTCGAGGGAAAGTAACAGAATTAAACAAGAGCTTGAATCCAGACGGTATTGTAGAAAGAAATTGTATTGCCCATGTTGAAAACTATCATAGCAATTCTTTTTGTTTGTGGTTTATCATGATTAGTGACATGAACATCACTGTAGAGGGACGAGGGAAGCCCAATCGTTTATACAACTACTGGGTGGTCTACATTTAAGTCATCATTATCCTGTTTAACAATCATGATTATTGCGGTGATGACTGATGGACAGTGCCTTTAGTTTCGAAAGATTGGAATTTTGAAGGAGAGGTAAAGAAATTGTTGTAGTGAGGAGCTCATTTGATTTGTCAAAGAAACAGTGCCACCCACTACAAAATATCATACGCCTTTCCCCGTCCAGCCCCAGGGGGAGGACAATTAAAGCCACCGGAGCAGTCTTTGGATCAAAACATGGCTTCATTACAAGCTTGACTGGAAAACAGCCGTTTGTCATCATCTGCAAAGAATTATTTAAAAATGATCACCTCACGTTGTTGTTGTTGTCTGTAATGGAGATGCATGCACCCACTATCCTAGAGAGGATTTCCAGTTCTGCAACGGTTGGGTAATAAAAAATTAGAAGGCAAATCCAACTTCACAAGGCTAGAGATATAAAAAGCTTTACAATTATATGCCTCCTCTAAATGAGAAATGAGAGGTGTCTCTCTCAAATTACTAGTGTGATTAAACAAAATGATGAAGAAATTGTGTAATACATGCTATTTACAGTTTTTGCCCGTTGTCTTGACAGTAGTAGAAGCAGCTAAAAGTCAATAAATACTCCATGGCAACAACCCAGTAAAGATAGACTAAAACGAGGAAATGGTTTACAGTTAATTGCTGGTCCCCTTGAATTCACTGGGTTTCTTGTTTGCTCGAAACACAGCCATTAACTTCAAAAATTCAACGGGGCATCGCTGTTGTTCGAAGGTTGTCATCAGCAATAAACAATCGAGTGGGTGGTAAGCTGTTAACCATTTGAACTTTGATGGAGACTTTCTGTAGGCGGTGAACTTTGATAGAGCTTGATCAGCGTGCGAAAAAAAAACAAGTTTGTAACGCATAATCTTCCACATTATGATATAATATAAAAATAAGGCTGAGCCATCATGCAAAATACCAAATCTGAATTGAGAAAGCTCAGGAAACCGATCCTAGCAAGTGAACAAGAAGATGTCAATAATTGATTCATATAACTTATTATTAAATTTTATATATAAATACACTAAAATATCATCCCATGAAAGTGCCTAGGAATTAGATAATGCTTTATAGGTTTTGAATAGTCTTCCTTTCGTTTTCAGCCGCATTTTCATTTTTCAAGTCACTGCTCGAGGGAAAGAGCGAGTATTCGTGTATTATTCACCTCTAACTAACCATTATTATATATATATATATATATATATATATATATATCTAACTAACCATTATTATATATATATATATATATATATATATATATATATATATATATATATATATAATACAACAAGTTGTAATTAGGACGGGTGTATTAGTCAAATAACCATATTAATTCAATAACTCGATGAAATCCAACGTCGGATTTATCAGAAAAAACCCGGGATTTTGGAAGCTAAAAAAAGAAGCAGGACCCGAATCTATCGACTCTCCGGCTATCTTTTTAGCAACCGTCTCAATATCTCCTTGAATGTCCCGAGCTTTGCTTCTTCTTCCTTTGTTTTATCTTTCTCAGCGCTGCTGGATGCTTCTGACTTATGGAGACTGTTGCTTTCCATCCTCGTTCGCTGTTATTCAAGATTCACCAAAGCCTTTATGTTGCCATGCACCATTACTATCCAACAACCCTTTCTCAGTTATGCAACCTTCACAGGACCAGGACGAGGACGGCTAGCTGTGATTGAGAAAAGCAAGCTGTATTCGGGTTTTAGCTTAATTTTTATTAATTAGAATGAAAATCATTAAATTTAATATTATATATAAAAAAATTATCTCATCCAAGGAGATTTATAGTTGACGTTCTCTGTAATTAGGCAGCGCCTAATAATCCGAACTATGATGCTCAATAATTGCCTAACCCTATCTTTCCATGAAGCTCTCTCGGCGAACCCCACCTCCAAAGCTAACGATCGTAGAGGACCCAAATCCGTACAGCTCCCTTGGGAAAGAAGCTGAAGCACGCTATGGACCTTTCAGATGTTGGGGCTGCTTTTGTTGAGCATTTTCATGGAGGGATAGTAATGTCTACTTATTGTTGCTTAATTTTGCCCCTTTTTATGGTTATTGTAGGGCTACGGTGTCTTATTTTTCACAAAACAAGACCCGATGTTGATGTTAGTAATTAGCTTCTTTTTTTTAATAGTACCATACAATTTATAATCGATGGTTAAATAGTCATACAACTAGTGTTGGTAGTTGGCGGTAGATAGGTGGCCTGCCTTATCTCATGTGACATGTGCTATAAAAAAAAATCTATGCATTTCAGCTTGTTTTTCGGCAATAAAAAAAAATCATAATTATTATTTCTAATTCAGGTATCAATTCTTAAAACAATCCTCGAGTTTATTAAAAAAACATAAAAGAATAATATAATCTCTATGCGTTCTTATGAGACACTCTTTGTAAGTGCTATTAAACCCGGCTTTGTTGGTCATTCTTGAAATTTTTCAACTTAAATCCTTACCAAGCTATTTTTTCAAATCAAACCATGAAAGACTCAATTTAATGTGACTTGGTTAACTTCATAAATCTAAAATAAATTAGAAAAATTGGTAAAAAATATGATTTGATTAAAAAACATCAAGACAACCTATTTAAAAAAAAACACAAAATTATAAAGCAGCAACATATTGGATCGCCAACCTTCCAAATCGTCGACATGGGATATGAACTTGAATTGGTTTAATAAGTTGATTTTAAAAAAAATATTTTTTATTTAATTATACGATAACAAAAATATAAAATCATGGTAAAGCAACCGAACAAAACATATAAAAGAAATTATTGTGATGAGTTGCTGGAAAAAAAAGAATTAAAAAAATTCAATATGTATATGTTTTAAATTACTTAATTATTAAGAAATTAGATTTAAAAAAACAAGCAAGATACATGGGTCTACACAACCTAGCATACATAGGCCTTCTAAAAGAGGCTACGCATGTGGGCCTGCCAGCCTAGATCTCCGTGCCTAGACATTTAATTTTTGTTTCAGATTGAGCAGACAATGTGTCATTTGTAAGCCTAGAATTCAAACACCATAGAAATGGCTAGAAAATCAAGATAGTGATGTTTTTTACCTAGAGGCCTAGTTTTCAATTCATTTCACCTAAAAACACCCCTATCCGAAAATAGTTTAAAAATACAAAATCAAACCGCAAACAAAAACCTTCCTTCAACTTTGATCGACTTTTTGAGGCAATATAGGACTCGAAAAACAACTTGATATCACTTCTCTTGTCAAGAGGAACACTTCAACACCAAATTTGATCAGTTTTGTAAAAGAAATCAAACCAACCAACCTCTTTTTTCCTTTCATCATTTTTTAACATCTCTCTCTCTCTCTCTCAAGAAAAGGGACAAACAAAAAAATTAGCTAAAAAAGTTCTCAATCAGGATGTAAAATCCTCATAAAAAAAGGGATTAAAAAATGAAAAAAAAAACTCTAGGGACTAAAGACGCTAAAAACACGCATCAACTACATTAAAAAAAAAATAGCCTGAAAATTTGTTCAAGTGTTAAATCCGGTACTCTTGGTTTTAATTATGTTTAATCAAGAAAATTACACCTTAATTTTTAAAAAATTCAAACATCAAGTTAATGTTGAATTTTTTTAAAAAACATCACGAGAAACCATTTCAAAGTTAACCGGAAAAACCATTAATCCTAACCTTGAATTAACTAAACCTAGAATGATAAAATTAAAAAAAAACAATAAAAAAATTTAAAAGCATAAAAAAAAAAAGGAAACAAATCCACAGTATTTCCACTTAGAAAGCACATTGAATCACTAACCTCCCTTGGTATTTTGTTTAATTTAGAACAGTAATAAAGTCATTTGTGGAGTTTTTTAAAAAAAAAACCTAGCCACGACTGAATT
>Ga0307510_10008412_pt1 | contig 12292 bp, 13 predicted proteins | sample 12_EM_MG_FD_207224 | JGI IMG/M metagenome (GOLD analysis project Ga0307510, IMG submission 207224) | Populus trichocarpa ectomycorrhiza microbial communities from riparian zone in the Pacific Northwest, United States - 12_EM | ecosystem: Host-associated > Plants > Roots > Unclassified | place...
ATATAAATTATTAAAAAATTGAAAAGGGGATTTTTTAAAATAAATTGGTATACGTGTATAAAAGTCCCTAAGAATGGTGGCTAAGAAAACTACATAATTTGTGCGATTGCATATTAATTATTTTCTTCATCTGTAAATCAACCTAGGATGGAAAGATCTAATATCATGTCATACCCTTTGAATGTTGTCTAATAGATAATAGAATCGGTTAATACATGACTATGACTTCTTATGTGTAATGTTGTCATTTGTTATTGTTTGTTATGTTATGTTATGTATTAATTCTTTTTATTATTCACAAACCAGCCTAAGATGGTAAGGTTCGATACCAGGCCCTATCTCATGGATGTTGTCTAATGAATAATCAAACCAAATAATACATGACTTCGCTTTTTTTTTTTTATGTGCAATTTTATGTTTGTTGTTGTTCATTAAATTATGTATTAATTGTTTTCTTTATCCACAAATCAACCAAGGATGATAAATTTCAATATTGGGTCTTATCTTTTAGATGTTATTAGTGAATAGTAGAATCAGTTAATACATGACTATTTTTTTTATGTACACTTTTGTACTTGTTTTTGCTTGTTACATTATGTATTAATTGCTTCCTTTATAAGCAAATCAACCCAAGATGATAAGGTTTGATATTGGGCCATGTCTTTTGGATGTTGTCTAGTGGATAATAGAATCGGTTAATACATGACCATGTATCTTTATGTACAATTTTGTACTTGTTGATTTTATGTTATTTATTAATACATGACCATGTTTTTATGTGTAATTTTGAACTTGTTATTGTTTGTTTCGTTATGTATTAACTGTTTCTTTATCCACAAATCAGCCTAGGATGGTAAAGTTTAATATTGGACCTATATTTTGGATGTTGCCTAACAGGTAATAGAATTGATTGATATATGATCAAAATTATCATTTTAAGGTCATTGTATTCCTAGGATGAGAATTATATATCCGATATTTAGTTATTTTTCTTTTATCTAAGAACCAACTCAGGAATGACAAGATCTTTAAGTAGGTCCTATCCTTAGAAGTTGAAAGAAAAAAAGGAATGGTTGATATATGATATTAGTTTCAAAATATATAAATTTTTTTTATAGTACATGTGAATTTGAAAATGTGGGTTTGAGGGTGCCATTGACAATATTCTTTTGATTTATTTTACTAGTTATCCAGTCAACCATCATTCTACTGTCGAGATCACTTTTAAAGTGAGTATATTAATGTATTTATTTAAAATAAAAAATTACTTTAGGTCATTTTTCCAATTACTCAGTAAAGTTAAGAAATTACAGTTTACATCCTGAGTCAACATAAATTTTTAAATATAAAGAAATGATCAAATTAGTGTTATATATATTATATCAGAAACACCCAATAAACCAATTATATAAAAATTTTCTATTTTCGAACATGATTTCTTTCTCTTATCTCAATAATCTGAGCCCAAATCAAAACTTAGTTTAGTATTTTTAATCAATTTTTCTCTTTTAATGGTGTTAGAATCTTTTCCATTTATTAAAATACAATTATTTATGTTTTTTTTAAAACCTAAAAAAAATCCTAAATTGAATCCGAGGAAGAACCGTAATTTTGTAATTTTTGATGAAAATATGGGGATGTGAAGGATGGTGGGGTAGTTGGCTTTTAGCAAGAAGACAGGGAGATGGTTGTTGTGTTTAGTGGCAAATGAGGTTCTAATGGAGAGAAAGAGATTAATGTGAAGGAAGAGAAGAAACGAAACTCGAGAACTTTCCTGAAAGCATTTTGATAAGCAGTTCAAGACTGTAAATGTTGTGCGTTCCATCAAGAAATCGTACCTTAAGATACTAGGAAAGGTGGAAGCAATGGACGTTTGGTGGGAAAGCATAACCAATGAAAACACGAGCAAAACAAAGTAGATAGCCCCAGTCCAGTAATTCACGGTGCTGTCACGGTGCTGGTTTTCTTGAAGTGATAGCCACTAAATACAATTTGAGAGTCATTTTCATTTTTCAATTCTCACACAATTATTTCCATTATTTCTTGTTCATTTATTCTCCCTTTATTTTTTCTTTGTCCTTTGCCTGAAATAGTTTGTTTAAATCCCCTGAGAATGTCTTTTCTAACATTATTTGCTTACTTTTTTATTGCCTCCTCAATTATACTGACTAACAATTATCTTTTTGGTCTTTTACAAAACTTGCACGGTTTAGTAAAAGGTTTCAGGTATTGGGAAAATAGTATACTTTGAATCAACTACTAAAGGGAATTACAGTTTTATTACTAAAAGCTAATAGATAGAAATAGCAGCTGTATTAAACAATTGCTATTATTAATAGTATCTATATTAAACAACCACTAATAACAATAACGGTTCTCCAATATACAGACGCTAATATGAATATTAGTTTTGTTATTCTAGCACAATTTTAGTTTAATACCAACCCTAAATTGACATTAAATAAACTTTAAAACACAACAATCAAAGCTCAAAAAAACCATAAATTACCAAACCTCGAATCCATAATTGAGGTCGAGATATTTTGATATCATTTGTTAATTATAATCTCAAATTAATATGTGTTATTTTTAAACATTGTTTTTATTAATTGTTTTTAGAGATAATTGATAATGACAATAAAAAACATAACAATGTGCATTTTTTAACTTGTAAAAGGATGATTTAAAATTTTAAACAACTTGTTCACCTGTTAATTAACAATTTTAAATCATTCTTATCTAAAATAAGTATAAAAATGTATAATATGTAAGATAACATTAAAATCAACATGATAATTAGATAAAATAATATTACAAAAGTAATAATAAAAATAACTCTAAACTGAGAAAATAACTTTTCACCTGTTAATTAACAATTTTAAATTATTCTTATCTAAAGTAAGTATGAAAATATATAATATGTAAGATAACATTAAAATCAACATGATAACTAGATAAAATAATATTACAAAAGTAATAATATAAATAACTCTAAACTGAGAAAATAACTTGTTTACCTGTTAATTAACAATTTTAAATCATTCTTATCTAAAATAAGTATGAAAATGTGTAATATGTAAGATAACATTAAAATCAACATGATAACTAGATAAAATAATATTACAAAAGTAATAATAAAAATAACTCTAAACTGAGAAAATAACACAACATAATTATACATAGCATAATAATACATTCGAGCTTATTTATATATTCTAAGACAACGAGTAAATGGGTTGGCTTCATCAATAGCACGACTTCCACCTGTCTGTATGGTCTCATCCTATAAAACAATGTCATCTATGATCAATGTCTCTCATAACAGGTCAAGTGTAGTACAACAAGTCTCAAACCAAGAAAATGCAAAATAAAAAGCAAGTCTTCCATCATCATCATCATCATCGAGATCACAAAGATTAGTCGCAGCACATCGACCATCATATAACAATTGTCAAACCTAATATGAATCAAATAGAAATTATTAATCAATAAATAAAATGCAACGGTTTTGTCCAAGTCTATAAAAAGTAACAAATACTTACAACATTTTGAATCCGACGTGCATGTGACTTATACTCTATCTTCTTGTGTGGAGGAACTTGCGCTAGGTTTGGTGTACTGATTATGCGTGTTATACTCAAGTACCTGCCTATGTATTCCTCTTCGGAAATTACAAGATGCACCTATCTGAAAATAAAATTTCTCCATGCATCATGCATCGATATATACTGAAGATGGTGGATCATCCAAATATAATCAGCATGCCTACCTGAACGACTAATGGAATGCAATTGGTTGCTAGTATCTATATCAGACAAAATTTGTTACTTAAAGCCAAATTGCCTCATTACACAGTCCGGGCAATACATCTCACCAAGCTAAAAAAAACTATGAGTGGGACAATTGATGTTCATAAATCCATGACCAATGTGTAGATAATAGGAGTAGTTAACATATCATATTCCAAATAAGGATTCTACATAACCTATTAAAACATCAACAATACAATTATTTTTCATCATTTACCAACATCAATGCATGTAATTATTTTCATCATTTACCAACAATATAAAATTTCTACATCATCAATGCAAGTAATTATTTCTCATTATTTACCAACATCAACACAAATAATTATTTCCCAACATTTTTCATTATAAAACAATTTCAACATCAACGCAAGAAAATATTTTTTATCATTTACCAATATTAATACAAACAATTATTTCCCATCATTTTCAATATAAACAAATTTCAACATCATCAACGCAAACAATTATTTCTCATCATTTATCAATATCAATGCAAACAATTATTTCCCAACTATTTCCAATATAAAAAAATTTCAACAACAATGCATGCAATTATTTCTCATCATTTATCAACATCAACGCAAATAATTATTTCTCAATATTTTTTAGTATAAAAAATTTCAATATCAACACAAACAATTATTTCCCAACATTCTTCAATATAAAAGAAATTCAACATCAATGCAAGCAATTATTTCTCATCATTTACCAACATCAATGCAAGCAATTAATTTTCAATATCACTTCTCAATATTTTCCAACATCAAAAAATTTATCTCATCATTTTATTTAACATTCTTTTGATTTGACTACTATCTATTTAACTCATTGTGATAAAATGAAAAAAACATCGATTGAATTATTTTTAAAATATCTACTCCCACATCATCTGTTACTAAAAAATCAATGACCTTATTAAATAAAGTATTGTGAAAAAATTTCATAATGTAAATAACATCATTTGTATTATCAAAAACAAATTACTTGTATTCTAATTGAAGTTGTAGCTCAACCTCCAAAACTTAAATAGACATAACAGGTTTAGACTCAATTCGTGACCGCCCCAAGTGTAAATGCTCCCATGACCATAGCTTTAATAAAATAACAATACAATAATTAGTAACCAACTCAAACATAAAAAACATAATACAAAAATAAAAAAAAAACTTATTACATTTATTTTACTTGTTAAAAAAATAAACATCCTCTAACTTGCTTTGCTTTTTTTAAACTAGCTTAACATAAATGCCTATACAAACATTCAAGGACACCTAAGCCCCAACTATACAGTGGAATGGATTCAAAATTCTCTAGCAGTGATAGGTAAAACAAGAGCATATACATCCCACTGAGATTCATAAAAAGTATAGTGCCAAACATATAAAGTATGTGCGCTTAAGTATAGCTGCACAATAGAACACCAAATTCAAATCAAATATAGACAAATCAATATGTTAATTGAATTATTAATATGCATTAACATACCATTATAGGATCGTGCCATTATAATCATCAGGTAATTCAGAAAAGTTTTTCCAAAGCCGTTTCATGCAAAAAATGTTCCCCTTGAACATTTCAGGAGGGAGCATTCGTCTGAATGCACGCTTGCATAGAGTGACCTTATTTTGGATAGCCATGACAGTAAGTGTTCACCCATCTATAGGTAAGCAAAGAAAAGTAACAATATCCTGTAATATAGGCATCATCTCCCCTACATGAAGGTGAAATGGGTGAGTCTCCCATCTCTATCCCTCAATAAATGTCATAAGTCATGATCTATCATTATGTGCTAAAGACATGTAATGTAATAAAAATCCATATGCATGATGTATAGGATCACAAGATCTGGAAGAGGCATCAACTTATAGAATCTGCAGTACATCTTACCCAAAATTTGTATAATAAAAGAAAACAATTTGATGTGTTGACATGAATTATAAGATAATTAGCACAATAATTTATAATTTTTATTATATGAAAACAAACATATATTACCATTCCATATGGCCTTTGATCTGTGTAAATCCTACAATTGTAGAATAGAATGATCAACCGGACTAGGATCCATGTACTAAGAAACTCTATGTTTAGATGAAGATGATGCACCTTACGTCTGTGGCATCCTAACCAAGTGTACATATAAAATACAAAATATAATTCAAAATTAGAAAATATATATTTTAAATAATTACATTATAAACAATAATAAATACAACGCAAATAATTAAGTATCTTGTTATATACGTTGTTTGTATTCACAAGTTTGTTTATTATTCCCTGCTTGACCATATATGCCACATCTATATTAAGAATTCCCCTCTTTTTTATCTATCTTATTATGCAATCGAGTTGACTATTATTGACCTCAACCGGTTTTCCATCTTGAAAGGTCTAGGTATACCTAAAGACCATATATTCACTCAATTCTAATTAATCAAGTAAAGGATAAAATTGAGTCTCATAGTTGTTTTTATACATCTAAACACTATAATGATGGTCAACATACTGGGTAATATTAAGATGTCTTTCTGCATAACATGCAAGAATATATGAACAAGGTCAATGATAACTTTGCCATTTACCCATATAGATGTTCCATCCGCTAACTTAACTATTCATCTAACTTCCTTTTTGACACCTAGTTTATAAGGGGTGTGAACCTGTTTATAAGGGGTGTGAACCTGAAAAGTGTCATCATCAACATTGAAAAGTATTAAAGTATGATATTTGAATTTAAGTATGTCGGCATCCAATTCTAGTTGAACAACAGGAGGCCATAATTTCCCACAAGCAATGTAGTTATATGCATCCCCTTTTTGTGTAACAACATAAGCATTAGTTTTTTTAAAAAATGTCAATTAGACTAAAGCAGAAATAGGCAAAGAATATACACCTTAAATATTCAAAAAGGTATGTTGTCATATTACCACATCAGTGACCCCTATAATAAGAAAGTGTCCATCTTTTTTTTGGTTCTCGCTCAAGCTATTCTTTCTATTATAGGTGACTATTGCCCATTTCTTCAAACCACACATTAAATTTATGCTTCAAAGCTTTATAACACATCTTAAACAACTCCTTTTTTGCTGAAAAATCTTTGAATTTGTGATTGAAGTTGTTTGTAAGATGTTTAACATAATATCGATGATATCCAATTAGTTTAGGTCAAATTTCTATCAATCCATGCTTAATATCAGCATGCTTATCTGATATTATATATATATGGTCACTTGTAATGTGACGTTGATAAGTTGTAAGAACATCTCCAGTTGACATTATTTTCTTCTTTAACTAGTGTATAAGCTAAGGGTAAAATCCTATTGTATGTATCAAAAGCAACTACAATCAACAACTTTCCACTGAACCTTCCATGTATATAGGTGCCATCCACACTGATAATTGGCCTACAAGACTTGAACCCTTTAATTACAAGACCAAAGGCACATAAAACTCCACCAAAAATAATTGTTTCACTATTAAACTACCCATTATGTTTCTACTCAATAACTATCCAAGGATTTGGTTCTTGTAAAGACAAAAACAATCTAGGTAATATTTCAAATGAGTCCTCATATGTTCCAAAACATTCCTCAAGTATCATTTGTTTTGAAAAATTTTAAACTTTTAGTGTAATTTGATTTCTTCTCATATGCTAGAAATAGTATAAGCAAGGTTATCTTAAACAAGAGTTGAGACCACTGATGCAATAAATTTTGTATCAAGCTAATGATGGTCTTTTTTTATGTATGTATTGGTACATGTATGTTTACCTTTCAACTTTGCTATTCAAATGAATCTAACCTTTTATGGTATCATTGACATTTATGTGCATGAACATATTGTAGTTGAACGAATGTTAGGTTTTAACGTTGAACTTGGTATTCAAGTGAGTGTGCAATGTTCCATTTATTAACATCATTCACCAAATCATCTTTTCTTCTGAAAGTTTGCCCAACTACCAAATCACCACTACCAGCTGATTTTCTACGATAAATCAACCAATTATTACAAACCAATGTCATCAACTCTAGTATCATGATCAAATTCTAGAATAAGAGACCTCATCATCAACACCACCACAACCACCACCACCATCATCTAAACCCATGGCATCTTCATCTTGATTATCACTAGGTTCAGAGGAGTCATACTTACGTTGATCACAATATGCAATTTTAATCATATTTTCATTAAAAATTCTCATAACCATATCTTCCAATGTCTTAGACGTACCAACACTAGCTAAATGTGATAATTGTCTAAGTGGCTGAATAGATATAGGTATAGATACATTAGTATCTCTATGTTCCATATTATATGAGTTACTAAGTTTAGGTCAACTACTCATATACAACTTCATCATGTTCATTCCACTTCGGCCAAACAATTCAATCATATTTCTAAAATCCAACTCACATGCAATGGAGGCATGTCATTTGATGAAATTTATATTCTTGAATTATTGTTCCTAACATGTTTTTTTATATTCCCCAACTAGACACCTCTAAGTGATATTTATTTCTACTTCATTATAATTCATCCCAAGTCTTTCACATATAACATTTTTGGTATATTCAAATGACATGCCTCTAGTAGCATTCAAGAACACATTACGTTCATCAATATAAATGATACTATTATTCATATAAGGAACAATAGTACCATCATAATGACACAATAGTTTGAAGACATATTCTATAAAATAAGAATACCCTTTTCATTAAAAACAAATTATCTCACAATTCAACGCAAACCATAATTGTTATTACTTTGACCTTAATAATATCATTGAAAAATATTTAATTGCTTCAATTATAAACTAAATGATCTTAATTGAACAAAATCCTCAATCACGATAATTTTTACCAAAATTCAATGCAGACTCTAGTTGTTATTATTTCAACCATAACCTTATTAATAACATCAATTGATTAAAAATCCATCTAATTGCATCAATTAAAACAAAGTTTATCTCAATTCAAGCAATATTATCAAATATGAAAAGTAACCAAATAATCCATTTAAACCCTAATTTCTCTAATTCAAACCTAATTGATTCCATAAATAACATCAATTGTATTAAAAACATATAATTACAACATGTAAAATCCAAAATTATCTCAACATCAACAAAACACCTAATTATCAAATACAACATAGATATTTATAAATCAAAACTCAAAATTTATTATTTCAATAATAAAACCCATAAAACTAAGAGACAATACAACTATTTTACCTTGCCTTTTTTTTATGTCTAGGTAGTGGTTCCACCAGTTGTGATGGTGGGGAGGCTGTCAACAAAAGCTTGGCTAGTGGTTTACAATAATAATAATAATAATAATAAACAATAGAAAGACTTGTGGAGATAATGAGAAAATGATTCTACTATTTTGGTGGAGGATTGGAGGCTGCTTTGGGTAATTTAAAGCTGATTTTGTTCTAGGTTTTTCAATTCTAGGTTTTTTTCCTTCACCAAGAGTGGCTACCAAGGAGAACAAAGGGCTATTTATATATACTTCATAACTACTATTCCAAATCGTAGTTTTATTATATAAATACAATTTAGAGTCGTAGTTATATTAAAATCACAATTCTGAATCATGATTTTTATTAAAATCGTTATTCTGAATCATGATTTTTATTAAAACCACGATTCAGAATCATGGTTCTCTTCAAAATATGCTTTTACCCCAAATTGTTTTTCAAATAATGCCATTTCTATACATAAAAAATTAGTTGTGTTAGTTTTAAAAAAAATTCTATCTTTTTTAGCCACAAAGCTTGTCACTTGCCTTCCAGCGAAAAGAGAACAAACAACTAAACCTAACAAATTTCCAAAATTTATTTTAAAGTTGGGGTTCATATTTCCAGTTACAAATTCAATGAGGAAACAATTAATTATGAAAACATAAATTTTAGAGTTGTGTCTTAGAGGGTGCTTTGATTTATGATGGTCAATATTTGGGATGTAAATGGTCGGGTTTTGTTATTAGAGATCTCAGTTTGGGTTAATATGGTGATGACTAGTTTTTTTTATTCAATGACAAACTTGTAATATATAATATAAGGGCTCTTTACTCATTAAATAGAAAATAATCAAAATTTTGTAAATAATCAAAAATTTTATTGACTTTTTTTTACAAGGATATTAAGTGTTAGCAAGTGTAAAAAGTTCAAGATTTAAATGGTAATTTCCAAACTATAGTGAGTAATTATATTATGGACCAAACTATAGGATGCCATGAGTAATTTTTTTTATTTAAAATTCTCATATGTAATAAAGAAATCCCTAATATTATTTTAAACATTGGTTTATAAATATAAATTTGATGTTTACATTTATTGTTTATAAAATGTTAATCTTGAATATGTGTGGATATTTGTTTAGCTATTTTAAAGACTAGGTTATATCCTCATTCTACAATGACTGAATTTGAGCTAGGTTGACTTGACCCATATAAGCCCATCAAGAGCAAGTTGTGTCCTTCAAGACCATTTTGAATATAATTGAAGAAAATGGCATCACAATTTATCTTTTTTTCATTCTATGGGTCCTATGCTTATATTTTGAAAAGTAAGATTAAGGAAATTTTTGAAGTATGTCGCAATAAATTAGGCATAACTTTCTTTATAAATATCCAAATTAAGTGATCTTCATGGTAGGAGAAATATAAGAGGGGAATCCATAACTTTAATGTTTATAACTTTCTTAAAATAAGTTGATATGATGGAAAAAATAGGTTTAGAAGTCAGGGGTCGAAATCTACCGGGTTTGGAAAGAAAATCAAGAAAAAAAGAAAAAGAAAATTTTGGATCGAAGAAAGCAACATGGAGGAGATCAAGGAAATAACAAGACTAGAGCTGACAAAAAAAAAGAGGAACAAGAAGGAGAGAACCGTAAAGAAATCACGCTGCATAAGAAAGTCACGCCAGAGTGGAGCTCTTCATCAACAAATTCCAAGCAAAAAAGTTTTATTCTTCTCTTTAATTTTCTTTTAATGTATTCTAATAATAACATAACTGATCTCAAATTCAATAATTCTGTTTTTTTCATTATACAACACGCATCACAATCGCAAAGTTCCCTATTATCAATTTTTCCCACACTTTTATTATTAGTGAGCTTCCTACTATAATTTATTCATGCATAAAAATACATAACACACAGAATGTTTCTTCTTTCTCTTTATTTGGCTCTAGGCCGAGCTTAATCCAAGGGGGATTAAGGATCCCCTCTATTTTTTTTCTAGCTAATTTTTCTTACCACATTCACTCATTGTCCACATTCTACACATACCATAAGTGTCCATCAACCCTAAATTTCAGAATTCCTTTCCTCCCCCATTCCATCCTCACATGGCCGGCCATATTAAGAGAGCGTTTGGAAACGTGGGTAAAAATTCAATTTTTTTTTGCTAAAAATTAAATTTTTTATGTTTTGGATTGTTTTGATGCGCTGATCTCAAAAATAATTTTTTAAAATAAAAAAAATATCATTTTGATGCATTTCGGCATGAAAAGCATTTTGAAAAGCAACCGCAACCACACTCTCAAACATGCAGTTTTTGAGTCAATGATTTTTCTTTAATAATTTTGTGTATTTTTCATGTTCAAAACATCATATGCTAGCTTAACTAACCTCATTCTAATAATTTATGCATTTCCCTCAAATTTTTTTCAAGAACCCTAATTTATAGAATCTGAAATTGATGCATAACTCCTACTTAATTGTTAATTTATTTTACATAATTAAGTCTCTTGTCCATACCTTCTGAATGCTCAAGTTAGTTGAAGATTTTAGCCCCTCCTCTCAAGCTTGTAGCTGGCCCTTCTCCCTTTTTTTTTTTCTTTTTTCAATTTCTACACTTGTTTCCCTTGTTAGAACCCTTGTTATTGGTTGTCCTCTTTACTTAGGGGCCTAGGTTTGTATAGTTCTAGGTGTTTTGGTGTTTTTTCCTCTTTTTTAAAGAAGAAAATCTGCACTCTCCCCCATTCTTAAATCAAGCTTTCCTTTTCAAGCTTCTAGCCGGCCATCAAAGAGGCATGAATGGGGGTATTTATAGCCCCATTCTTCCTAATTATACATTGGCCTCTAATCTTTTTTTTTCTTTACAAATTGAGTCATATTCCTTATGTCTCTCATATTTTCTTATTAAATGTCTTAATTATTACTTTTATTTATTATGTTTCTCTTCTTCTTTTTTTTTGGATTTTACATGTTAACTTCGATTAATGGGATTCATACAAGGATCACCGGTAATAAGTATTGCGAACCATCTCATTTGAAAGCATTTACTGATACGATAAAATAAATAGTATAATGTGTTATTCACAATTAGAATTAATATTTAAAGAACCATATACAAAATTGATCATAGTTAGGAATGAATAGCTATGCATGGAAGAATTCTATATGTACAAGGATTTCCAAACCATAATACATGTCATCAGTTGTTTGTTGAACGTAGTTCAAATAA
>Ga0307510_10008414_pt1 | contig 12292 bp, 6 predicted proteins | sample 12_EM_MG_FD_207224 | JGI IMG/M metagenome (GOLD analysis project Ga0307510, IMG submission 207224) | Populus trichocarpa ectomycorrhiza microbial communities from riparian zone in the Pacific Northwest, United States - 12_EM | ecosystem: Host-associated > Plants > Roots > Unclassified | place...
AGCAAAATAATAAGTATACCATTCCCGTTCAAAAAGTACTGAGGAGTTTGTGTGTGCACTGTGCAGTAATTTTCCCGCATATTTTAGTTTTTTTAAAAAAAAATATAAAAGAAATTTGATAACAGGCCAACGGGAGCAGAATCGCAGAAGCCCACCCAAAGTTCCAAACAATAGTAAAGGACATATGAGGGTGGATGCACAAAATTGTTCTTTGCCTTGCTTTCTTGAAAACAATGGCATAGCATATCAATATGGAATATAAAAAATAATAAAAACAGAGATAAATGATGAGAGAATATTTGGGATTGTGATTTTTTTTATTTTTTTATTCAATCATGAAGAAAAACTTGTTATAATAAGTTAAATAATTTTTGTTTTTTTACTAGATCTCGTACTAATTCTATTTTAAATTTTGATATTATAGAAGCTAAAATAATATATATTTTATTTATAAAAACATGTTTTTTAATTTATTTTACATGCAAAAATCTATTTTATAATATTTTAAATCAAACATATATTTTTCAAAATCTACTTTTTAAAAACCACAACTAAAAATATTTTTTTAAAACTTATATTTTTTAAGCATAATTGCAAAAGTCAGTGTTATGCCAAATATATTAAACCCAAAGTTTATTAGCTTCTGCTTTTAAATGCGTAAAAGCTTTTAAGAATGCATTTTTTTTTGGAAAAAATCAAATGAAAAAAATCAAATTGATAACTTTTATAGTATTTTTAAGTGATTTTAATGTATTGAATATAGAAAATTAAAATAAAACAATTTTAATATATTTTAAAACAAAAAAATATTTTTAAAAAATAAACTTGACTACAATACCAAATAAGCACTTAAAAGACTAATTTAGAAGTTATTCCTCGAAAGGAAAATTTGCAATAACACACCTCACACCCTGTGACGTCCATAATAGAGAAACACTCGCTCTTTCATCACAGGGATAATCCCGTAAATTCCAAAAACAAAATATCACAACCCACCAACGTGTCATGATCATGAAGCGAGTAGCACCATCATTTGCCTACCCATCAAGTACGGGAAACACTCAAAAACGTTTTCATTTCGGAGACCAGAAATCTTTCCCTCGTTTGGTTGGTTTCAAATTTCAAAAACAACCCAACAGCTATCTCCCCCCCCCCTCTCACACCCTGATTATAAACCCCACAAGAACGAAAGAAAAAAAAAAGAAGAAAAAGAAAATAGATAGATGACAGTAACATGATATGTGCATCGTTGAAGCGTGAAATTGGATTGATTTTGGGAAAGGTGTTGCGGTTTCTTTTTAGATCGTTTTTAAGAGCTATGGGTTGTTTCTTTACCTGCTTCCGAACCAAAGACGATCGCTCTAATCGGTCTCGACCGCACGCCATCTCCTCCGATTCTCTTCGATCCAAACCTACTCTTGTAATCTTTCTTTTCTTTTCTTTTCTTCCACTTTCTGTTTTGTTCCCCGTAAATATATATTTCTTAAAGCTGGAAAGAAGCGTTTCTTTTCTCTGTTTCTTGAAACTGAATTTTAGGTAATTGTAATCTTGTTCTTAGTTGGTTTTTAGGATTCTCTAGGATTTCTATTAGTTTTTTTTTGTTCGAGACGTGTTGGCTGAAATGGCTGCGAATCGATTACTGAGCGTTTAATTCCTTGATATCGGTGTTTTTTATGAGATAAAAGTAAAACAGAGAATTATCGAATTATATGATATTTACCGTCGTCGTCATTTTTTTCCTGGCTGAGTTGAGAATGGGAAGCAGGAAACCATGGTATCTAAAAATCGTTTAGCATCTCAATCTTTCTGTTTGGTTGCTGGGAATTTTTTTGTTTGATTGGAAGCTGAATTTTAGAAAAACAAGCGATTTCTTTAGTCTAATATTTTATAGGATTTTTGTTTTTGTTTAATATCTGTTTTGGTTGGATAGAAAATAAGTGTTTAATTTTTTGGTGTAATGTTTGCTAGAGATTAAACAGGTGATTATTGAATGATAAGATATTCACAACTTCTTTTTTTTGGTGAGTGGGAAGCAGGAAGCTGGGGTGCTTAAAAATCGTTTATCATCTCTATTTTTATCTGAAGGTAAATAGCTGTTTAATATCTTTAATCATGTTTTCACTCTGATTTTTTCTTTTTTTGGTTTCTGATTTGTTTTTAATTGCATTTGTTTCCTCTTTGATAGAGAAAGAAGAATCTCCGCGTGGTGATATTGAGAATCCGTGTTTAGGATCCCCACAGATCAATAAGGGACTCAGGGATGAGGTGTGTACTGTTGTATCTATCAATGAGAATTTGTTTGTGCTATTCTTGCTACTTTCAAGCTGTAGTTTTAAACATTTATTTGTGATGATTGGTTTCTACATTACGTTTTTGAGACCGAAAGATGCGTTCAATCATGGGGCTTTCTTTTTAGCTCTGGGTAGTGGTTATGAAGAAAAGGATCAAACCAGGAATAGGGTTGAAAAGCAGTAGCGTTAAGAGCTTTTTATCTAGTATTAGCTCTGCTGCAGGGCCTCATCCTCCCATTGGGATAGGTCAGAATGTATTCATCCGTTGAACTATAAATTAAAGTCGCTTACAATTGTTAGAAAATTTGAATTAATTTTTTTGAATCGGGACTTAACAATTGTTGCTTGGTCTTCAATCAGAATCTGTTTACCTTTTCTAAAACGGCACCCTTATGGCTTCCGAATTATCATTCTCAATGTTTTACTTCTATTACAAATAAAATGCACAAAGCCATTTAAATGCGAGAATGATTTATGATGATGTCTATTGTTTGTAGATGGTCGGACCTTTTAGAAGATGATAGTTGGGCATCCCATGGTAGATCCTATTATAAGATGATCATACAGTTTACATCAATATATAACATCCCGAAATACTATAATTAGTGTTCATATTTATGAAGGACAGTTGAACTCTTCATCTATTTGTTTTTCTGGATTTATCTTTCAGTTGTAAGCTCTTCAATAACATAATCTACCTTAAACTTTCTAATGAGAGAGTTCGTTAATTAATTTAATTATTTTGGTCGTGACTTCTCTCTGCAGGCTAAATTTCTTAAAGCTTGTGGTACTTTGCCAGAGACTCCAACTGAAATTCGGAAAGCTTGCGATAAGTTTAAAGGTTCACCAGGGCTTGACAAATATTCAGAATCTTCAAAGTTCCATTCATGGCTTCCCAACACATCGATGGAGAAACTTCAGTTGGATAATCAAAATGAAGACTCCCGTACTCCGGTTAAACTTTGGGAAGAATTGGGGAAGGGTTCATTTTCTTCTGAGCAGACACCTAGCAGGTTGAACTTCTAATTACTTCTGTGAGTAGTCAAATGATTCACATGTATTTAACTTCTCTCTGTGCACATGGGACCTGGAAACTAAATTTGTCTCATTTTTCAAGCTTAAGAATTGCTTTGCAATCAGTTTGAAAACTGTTTGTAAATCTTATTCATTGACTCTTTTATGATGGTCTTGAGGAGTAACATGGCCTGTTGAAGGATCTGCATCTAATAATTGCATTTTTTTTCTTGGCTTGATGAGATCCATTAGAGGCTCATCCGGTCATGCAATATGTTCCTTTATTGTTTGCAATACTTGGAACTCATCCATGAAAGTTTTAGAACGGCTAATATTTCATGTCTTCTTTTCTGTAGCTGCATGACAAATGTACAATCCAGAGAAGATAGTGAGTCAGGGAGTCATAAAAGAATGATCAAGGTTCAACCAGATGAGATTGATAACGTTGCTACTGGTGCTCCTTGGCTTTCAGCTACAAAAGTTCAGAGCAGGAACAGGTCTGTTCGCTTTGAATGTGATTTTGATACATCTTCCTCTAAAGGGTCGTCTGAAAATGGTTGCCAAGTTCCTAGGAAATATGAATCTCCAGGGAATTTGAGTGTTTCAAAGCCTTCTCCTAGACCGACCCCGTTAAAAATTTCAGACGACATGCAAACTCCCGGTACTGTTTTTCCTGCAAACTTGGAAACTCTAGCAAATGGAAAGACTAGGATCAGGTCCCAATATGTTTATTCGGTCTTGAACCCTGTTGAAAATGCCTCTCAATGGAAGTTACTGAGGGAAGATGATTCTAACTCACATGAACAGTCAGGTGAGCTGTTCTCTCTTGAGCAGTCTGAAAGTGCAACTCCTAAACCAGAATGGGGAGTAAAAGAAACATCCTCTGGGAAAGATTTGAAGGTGGAAGCGAGCTTGTCTTCTTGGGTCAAACCACCACAATCCACAACTGGTGAAGATAATCCAAATATTGGCACTGCTGCTGGCAAAAATTTTAGTTCTGGTAGAACTCCTGGGGACAGGCCTATAATTGGAATGGTTGCTGCTCACTGGAATGAGAATGAAGCTTCTCGAATCTCCCCGAAGTGGTGGGATGGAAATGGAATTCCAAATTCGACAAACAAATATAAAGAGGTAAACTATATTTATTCTTCTCTCACTGCGTGCACTATTAGCAGCTGCATACCAGTAACCGTCTTTTGTTTTCAGGATCAGAAGGTAAGTTGGCATGCAACACCATTTGAGGAGAGGTTAGAGAAGGCATTGTCTGAAGAGAGTTTCATCTCACAAAGGTATTTTTATTTTCTGAGCCTTGTGGTTCCTGCCTGTGTTATTGACTATTTGTTGGCTATTGGAGTTAAACTGCCTTTCACCAAAAAAAAAACTGTGTCTGCCCAGTTTTATTACGATCTAACTTTCTGTCTCCTCCGAAAACATCTTCTTCCCCAGAAGAACAATGATTTGGCAACTGTCTGATTGGCGGCGCATCTTTTAACCTGATTTAGTTTAGCATATGGAGTCCCGTAATTTGTTTGTCTTGTAAATTTAGTAAGATCTGCGAGTACCTCTCCCCCGGCCAATGTTAATGCAGTTGAGTAATGATGGTGTTTGTACCTTCCCAATTGAAACTTAAACCAGGGTAGGAATCAGGGTAGTAAGATCAGACTGAAAAACTAGCAGTCTATTGGGTTAATCAAACGACGAGACAGTCACATGCTGTTTCTTAAGACTTGCAACAGCTATTGTTAATACTTTGTTGATTGTAATTTGAAATTTTAGAGCATGTATCCCTTTCATACAAGTTCTAATAAATTATTTGTCTGATCCACAGGAAGCCTATCAGCGGGAGACCCATAGTTTTTGACGAATGCGAGGAAAGTGACACTGCTCTATCTCGTTTGCAAGCTTCAACACAAGCCAAGTCTGTTGTTTCGTTCTGATGCTTGGTGGTAGACTGGTGGTTTTGTCTCTTTGCAATCTGTTTTTGGCTTGCAATTGATGTACCGCGAAAGCCATGTAGTTCTTAAACCTGAATCACTGTTTACACACCGTCACCATCCTTGGTTTGTATTGGGAGGCTGAACGATCAAACTGATAAAGAAATGCTCGAGGCTTGACAGTAATGTCAGCAGCCGGGAACTGCTTGTGATGTACATCGGTAATGGATATTAGTATTGGTCCATTGGATTAACGATGCTAAGATTTTGGAATCTTTGCCAGTTTTTTTTTACCCCCTCGTATTGTTTTCTCCGCCGTTGAAATAGCACAGAAGCAACCCGTAGGGTCAAAGATGAAACTTTTACCGTCCCTAAAAGAATAGGGTAAATAATAATAATAAAGAAAGAAAAAAAGAGCAAACTGAAAATTCCAAAACCCCAAGATATAAAGAAGAGGTGCTCTTCCGTTTAGCTGATATGAAGGGGAGCGAGAGCAGTGCTGTGTGTGAGGGAGAGGATATGCAAGAGAAAGACTGGAAGCGGCAGAAAGAGAAGCATGTGGAAACGAAAACCTGAGGGGATAATCATGATGTCCTTTTTAATTTTATATTAGTTTTCAATCTGAATTGAAACTCGTTTACTGCTCGTCTTTGTTCTTCATTCTCCCTCTCCCACCGCAGTTACTGCATGCCGACTCCTTTGGAGCCTCATGATGATTACAGATCTGAAGGTTCGACAATCTTGGTTTTTTTAGTTGTTCTTTCCAATTCGAGATCTTATGTTGTCGAAAATCTTCATATTAATTCATGGTTTTATCGAATTGTAAGAAAGTGGCAATTGAATCTTTTCATTTTTGCTTTGGTTTCTGGTTTCAGGTTTTTAACTTTTTTCTTTTATGAAGGAATAAATTCATCCATCATCCCTACAATGCAATACAATTTTTGTGTCTATCTATAAATTCAACCTTTTTCACAGAACTCAGAAAACCTGGCACTGTCCTTTGCTTCCTGGAGGATTTGTGTGCCGGTTAACCCAACCGAACAGACTGAATGAATAATCTTCCTCGCAATTTCACCATATGAAGATTTCGTTGCCTTGTTTATCCTCATATTCCTCTCCTTCCATGTGTTAAAAAGTTTAAGATCGCCGAGCCCATCTTTGCACATAGCCTGAAATCCATTTTTTTGTTGGCAATATTCCTCCTAGTCCAATTAAATTCTGCCCACCAATTTCCTACCGGTCTATCAATGCCAAAAAGCTGCAAAATAGGGCCCCAGATGTTCTTAACAGCAGCACAAGAGAACAATAAACGATCCCATTCTCCATGCTGGATGCACATTTCTGACAAGTCTGCAATGTTGCTCCCCAGTTTTAACAACTGTTCTCGTTGAGCATTTGATTTCACTAAATATGTCCCTCCAATCTTTGCCTGATTTGTTCCATTTTGGTAGCATCTGTTTTGCTTAGTTGTAAATGGGCTCCATGATTCGGCTGTTGAGAATTCGGAGAAAGTTTAAATTCTTAGCAGCCCGAATTACGGGCCCGGATCAATTAGAGGACGTTAACGTTTACCTTCATGGTCATGGTTAAGGGGAAAAGATCTAGCTGGACCATCAGGGTTCTAATTTCAGGTTAGGCGCCCAGAACTGCAGAGTAAAACTTTCATGGATTTAGAGGGGAGAGAAAAAATGGTGATAGATCAAATCAGTAACCAGAGAAAAAGCATGAAAAGGTAGGAAACTAGCACTCAGACAAGGAATTAATTTGCTTTGAATGGAAACTGAGAAATCCACAAGGGCGCAGTCCTAATGGAGGAGCATTATTCGGCTGTTGAGCAATATAGCCTTTTCGAGGAGTTGGGATCGCCCCCTTCAGAAGAAAAGAACACCAGGATGGAGTCCTCAAAGAATTCGAACTTTATTCATTTATTCAACTCAAAACAGAACAGAGTAATGTGATATTAGCAAACTGCACTAAATGTCGTAATTCTTTAACCACAAACCAAAACATGACTAAAACTGGCATTATGAGCCCATTAGAACACGGGTGAAGACATTCTACTCTGCCACTGTGGTTCGGAGAGGAAGAGCACTCTCGACTTCCTTAGCATCAGCACTCCTCTCAGCAACAATCTTCGACATTCCAAACATCTGAAAATGAACCAAAGTGTTAGGCCAGCTACCGATTCACACGCACTCACAGATTACATGATACATTTGTCAGTTGCCACTTGACAATTGAACTTAGAAATTGGAATTAACCTTCTTGATAGTCTTCTTGAAACAATCCTTGTGCTCATCCATAGATGCATGGATGAACTCATCAATGTGATCCTTCACATCCACCAAAAAAGTGGCATCATCCTTCTTTTTCCGTCGACATGAGGTGACAGCAGGTGATTGCTGTTTTTCTGGTTGAGTTTTCTGTGTCTCCATTTGAAATATTCCTGCTACACATGAGATTGGTTTTGAACACCATTACAGCGAGAAGTTTAGAGGAAAGTTTAACAGGTTTCCTTTATCATGAATCTGCTTCAACTTGGAAATAAACAATGCTTTTCGGAACAACGCTCAATCATCATTAATATCCAATGAATAGCACAAGCTAAAGCACCACACATTTCAACCAGGCTAGGGATTGGTATTTGAGGTTCCAGCCCAAGACTTGCCTAAATATATTCCACTGCAATTTTTTTTGCGAGATATATATAGGAGTCGTGGTACATTTCTAATGGAAAATGTCATGCTATGATAATTAAGAGATTCTTAATTTGGAGAATGGTAACTTGACAGATGGACTATGTGGATCGTTATCTACTAGTAATCTCACTCCTTTCTCCCTGAGCCCTTGTATTGTGACCTTACATTTCATGTTCGCATTTTTATGAACCAGAAAAGTAGTGGTATGCAAACTTCATTTTCATTCTTCAAACCTCGAAAAATCACGAATCAACATTCCACTACTATTTTCAAAAATCAGGGCAGGTTTTCAAGCCAAAACATGCGATTTTTTTATCAAAAGAAAACAGTGGCAACACCAATCTCATCCAAAAATCAATCAAAAAGCAAATCTTTAGCTGAAAATCATCAGAATCATGAAAACACAAGCAAAGCACCTGTTTTTGTATCCACAAACAAATCAATACATGCGTGAACTCGTCATTGGAGATATCAATGTTGGTCTCAGTCTTGGGCCTTTGAGAAAACCCATATCACATCACAAAAACTCTCAAAACCATGCAATATTATCACTAGAGATGAAATCTTAATTATCCATGATCCACATCCCGATTGCTAAAAAATTCAGCACAGATAATCAAATTAAAACCACACCAATCCATGAAGTAAAACACGGAAGCAAGCAATTGAAGTTTTTTCTCAGCTCTAATTTGGCATCATTTTAGGCCAACATCAATTTCCCCTCAAGATTTTCACCAGAACAACACAAAAAAAGAAAAGAAATAAACCGAACACACAAACAAGCATGTTTCACATCTCCACCTCAAAACCAGGTGGCATGTGGACAGAAACAAAACAACAATTTCTAGCCTAAATTATTCTAAACTCTAAGTTTCAAGCTTTAACTTAAGTATTTGGACCCAAAAACTCGATCATTCAACACAAGACCCTCACACCGATTCGCAATTAGCCTTAAACCTTTGCAGAACTCACTTCTGTATGTCAAACCTCAAGCAAAGTTTTCTCGTTCTTTTTTTGATGGGTATGAACCCTCAAAGATATAAAATAATCTCTATTAGGTACCGGTAATAGGACTCATGAATTAGCATTTTCAAGCTTCCAACCAGTAAAGCATGGACATTTAGCAAACAAATAAAGGATCAAGGAAAGAAATGATACCTTCGAGACGTTTGATTAGTCAAGCGATTTGAACCCTTTTATCTCCGATGACCTCCTATCGCTTTAAAATATCACTCCTATCTCCCTGAACCCTCAGGTTGCAGCTGCCGTTGACAGTGGCTAGTATGGTGGTGCTAGCGAGGGTAGCGTCAGCGTTGTTCGTGCTCAAGGATGGCGGTGCTTTGGTGACCACTAGCGTCCGATGGTGCAGTGGTCGTCTCTGGTGATCTGAGATAGCGGCAGCCTCAAATCGCGAAGCTATGCCGTTATGGGCAGTGGCGCGGGTTTGTGGGGCGGTTGAGGAAGACAGAAGCGGTCTCGAAATGGAAAAACCTCAATTTAGTCCCCCAATATAACATTATTACCAATCGAGTCAAACACTTCCTGACTTTATCGATTTGGTTCCAAATATTGTCATGGACGTTAGACAAGGTCCCTTCATCCTTCACTATTAGTGAAATTTAAAAATCTCATCCAATTCGCATCTAATTGTGAGATACTTACATTAAAGGTCGATGAAGGGATTTATTATGATTCAACGCTAAGATTATCCTTCAGGATAAATTGACGAGCACCTAATGTTTGGCGATGGAATGATTGGTCGATGAAGGGATGATATTGTTAGGTATCGATTATATTTGGAGTAAAATTGATAAAATAAAAAGTTTGAAACTCAATTAATAATGACGTAAGACTAACGGGGACCAAATTGAACTAAATGATTTTGTAATTATATTATTGGTTAAAGTCAATTGAAAATTCCAAAAAAATGGATGAGTTTGGTTTCGGTTTAAAATCTTAAAAATAATAATAAAAAAGAAAATCCAAGCCGTAAATTATCTCAGGTAGCAGCCTATTATTGATTGAGCATGGAAAACAAAATATCGGTCCAAGCACACGACCAAACGGACTGAGTTAAAAGCCACTCTATTTGGGCCACAGCCAAGACGGGGTGAAAGAAGAAGCCACTCTATTTGGGCCACAGCCCAAACTGAGTGCAATAGAGACTGGAATAAAAAACACCCTTCTCCCATTCTCAGCGCAAAATGCACCCTTCTTCTTCACCTTTGCACAATTTTAATTCACTCCGTTCACTCTCTCACCCTGCACATTAATTGACGTATTCTTTGATATTTTTTTTGCAAGTAAATATTTTTATAAAAGGTTGATGCTATTTTTTTTTTTTTTAGTATATTGCAAACATGGATTACATTCAATGCAAATCAAAGAATCATATTATTGATAATCATCAACATATCCTCCAATTCAGTAAAAGATACTATAACCAAATATAAGCATCAATGTCTTCACTAATCAATTATTATTCAATTCTTTATTTTTTGAGGAGAGCTGCCATGATTAATATCTATAAATATTTAGATCACCAAGTAAACAAAACAAGTTCTCAAAAATCATGATTTTTCTCGGACTCTATATTTCACTCCTGTTATTAAATTTCTCATTTTTCTTTTCCATTTACTAACTTAAACATCATAAAATCCCTTATTCCACGATAGACTAATTTATTAAGGTATAATCAACCCAAACCCCAAGACCATATTCAAGCAAATACATCCTGGTCCATGATTGCAACCCGTGGAAAGCCCAAATTTCATGTGAAGTTTTTTTATGATTTCATCAATGGTTTTGTTTATGAAAAACTGAACAAAAAGATAGTTTATTTTTGTTTCACACTTTTCACCTTCCATGAAAACTCTTTCTATGACTGACGAAACTTTAGAACAAGAGAGAATAATTGATCTCTCTATCAAATGAATTCTAGTTTTCTTAAATCTCCAACAACTCACCTATCAAATGCAAGTGCACAACAATGATGTTTTGGTTATACAAGAACAACTTTACACTCTTTCATTCCACTAGCAAGAAATTCAACATATATCCATTATATGCATCAGAGGCACAAAGACAACTTCAATTTCATAAAAGAAATGAACAAAATAGCATATAAAATATGCATGATACTCCCACTCTCTTAAGGATTTGTTCTCGCCATAGAAAGCATTCCTCTACGGATCCTAGCCACAAACGTGATTGTTTCCATCAACCCTTCTCTGATTCTCACTCGCATGCTCTCTGATTAAAAAGACCTAGATACAAGACGATACCTACTTCTAAGACTAAACACTAATTCCACTAGTTGAGAGATTCTTCATTTTATTATAGAGTATATTACACACTTATTTTTTCAAAGAATATGTCTCGACGAAAGCCATCTTGGATGGTTATGATGACTTTATAGATCCTATAAAACACATATAAAATATCAGAAGCAGTTTAAAGCTAGTGACAACAAAGAATAATTTCATATTGTGCAAGAGTTTTTCTGTAATTTTTCATGTATTTGTTAGGGTGAAGCATCATGCCATATATTATTAATTATTTTTGTTTTGCTAAAATAAAAAACCATATTAGAAGATATTGCGTGATTGTTATTGAACATAAACAAGAAAAATGTTTCTCGTGTCGGATCAATCCATTTTAAAGTCCCCTAAGTTATTTAAAGCTTTATTTTTATTGAGTTTCAATTATTTTTGAATAAAATCCTTTATAGATAAAAGCATCTAATCATGTGATAGAGCTTGTAGTATTAAAAAAAAAACCGAGTATAATTAAGAATTTCAAACGAATAAGTATTGAACATATATATATTTGAAATAACACATCTATCTGCCCAAAATGATTACATAGTAAATATTAGTAAGTTTTTTTTTTATTATTATTAATGATTCATCTTGCAACTGTTTGAGTATTAAGCCAAGGCAATGTAATGTTTTAAGTTACATGTAAAGGTCTCTGAAAAAATAATCATTCCAAGTTATCTATAAAGATCGATCTTTACAAAATTCAAAGCGTCGACGTTCTAAGACATGAAATGTAATTATTTCTATCTTCCTATAATTACCTTTGATAAAAATATATTTAAAAAATGATTTTTCACAAATAGTTTACTAAAACAATATATAAATTTCATCCCAATCCATGATTATCTATCATCATAATCTGAAAGGAAGCAAGTTGTTTTTCGATGCACGAGTTTGGCCAATATGAATTGAAAATTCCCATAAGAGGGTGAAAGTCGTCCGAGCAGGCAAGCGCTGGCATTATTAGAAAACTTTTGGAAGGATTTGCTTGCCTCCTTTCACACACTACGAACAATATCCTTCTCATCTTTAAA
>Ga0307510_10008415_pt1 | contig 12292 bp, 15 predicted proteins | sample 12_EM_MG_FD_207224 | JGI IMG/M metagenome (GOLD analysis project Ga0307510, IMG submission 207224) | Populus trichocarpa ectomycorrhiza microbial communities from riparian zone in the Pacific Northwest, United States - 12_EM | ecosystem: Host-associated > Plants > Roots > Unclassified | place...
AAAAAAACGGAAAAACATCATACCAAACTGGATCGCTCATCGCCCATTCCTGGGTCATCACAAAGAACCCGCCGAGTACCCTGGAGCCGAATCCGCCCAACCAACCATCGTAGCCACCAGCGACGACAGCGACGTCCGCGCCACCCGCGCCACCAAAGAGGCGAAAAGCGGAGCGGGCGCGGCCCCACAAGCCGACTAGACCGCCGACCGCGGCGGCAGCGGGCTGGAGAGACGGCCGCGGGGCGATGATCACGCGCACGAGGGGCACGACGTGCGAGATGCGGAGGAGGATGTCGCCCATCAAGCGCGCGATCATCGGTATCGCTAGAGCACCACCGACGATGCGACCAATGTGGGCGTCCGTTATGCAGATCGCGCGTGCTGCTGCCGCCAGGCCAAAGTCGTCGTTATCTGGCTGCTCCTGTGGCTGCTGTGGTAGTTGCTGCTGCCGTCGTTGCGGTCGTTCCTGCTGGCCTACTACCCACCGCAATTGCTCCTGTCTTCTTGGCACTAGCTGCCTCTGCTGCCTGGGTTGCTGCTGCTGCCGCCATATGGACTCAGGCCGCGCGGAGACTTGATCCGGCACAAGAGCCCGCGTGACGCGATCTCGAAGGTGCCTATACATCGTACGGACGAGGGGAAACAGCGCGCCCACAAGCGCGGGGGGCGGCGGCCATATCGACGAGCGCAGGGCGCCGGTACCGCGCGCAACGTGTGACACGACGGGGACGGAGGTGGGCCAGGGGGAGAGGAGGGGCACGAGCGGGGAGGAGGTCCAAAAGAGGAAGGGCATGAGTGGAGAGGTATTTGCTGCGATGAGCGAGAACGGGATCAGAGGCAGGTTGAACCATGCGTGTCTCGGCCAGCGCGATGGGTCTGTCGTCAGCAGCGTGTTGAACATGTCGGGCCCGAGGAACTCGCGCACCGCAAAGGCACCGTAGGTCGTGCATACCACGTAGATGCCTGTCGCTCGTTTTAGCTATGCGGTGTAGACCGAGGCTCCCCCCCTCTCCTCAGAGGAAGCGGAAACTCACCTGCGCCAAACAAGACGACGGTGGTACCGATGTAGAACCCAGTCACAATACGGCGGGAGCGAGACAGGACGCGATTCGCAAACTTGAAACCCCGCAGAACGGTGGGATTGTAGTCTACAAATTCGTACAACTCGAGGCACTGTGGACACTTGAGTTCACTTCGTGGCCGGCCAAAGTTGCGCTGCTGGGTGTCGACCCAATGAAGGAGACAAGACTCATGGGCAATTAAGGAGCATTTGCATGGGTGTGTCCAGATAGGCGGTGGATTGGGTCGGCCTAGGAGACATTGGCAGTGGAGGGTTCATTACAGTAAGCGTTCACGGTGATTGTGAGAGCGCACCATCATGGCGTTCCTCTTCTAAGCATATATAACAGTGTTTCACCCGAAGGTCGTCTACTGTAGGTTCGCGTGGCCGTCGTGAATTCTCATTCATGAAAGGCAATGGAGTAGCGAGGGAGAAATGATGGGTGTCATGAAACGCCAGGTCAACAACATCCGAGCGCCAACTCGATCGAGCGTGGCACTCGCACGAGATTTAAAGGACAGCAAGCAAAATATCAATTGATCTCGTTTACGGCACTACGATAAAATCGGTAAAATACGAATCATAAGGGCCCAACAGCGCAACAGGAGTACACGTCAGACAGTTTTGAGACAGAACCAAACGAAAATCGAGGCGCGAAGCAGAGACAGCGACGAAACAAGCAACGAAGCGGTTTGTGCTCTAACCCACACGGATGGGAGACATGCCAGAATCTTCACCCTTTCGGGCTGGAAGTGGAGACTTAGAAACCTCATCCTCCTTGGTAGGAGTGGGGGAACGGCTGCGCCTGCGGTCAGGGCTCCTGCTGCGACGATGTTCATCCTTCTCCTTGTCCCGACCATCGCGATCTCTATCTCTGCGGTCTTTATCCCTTTCCTTACGGTCGCGGTCTACATCCCGGTCACGATCCCGATCCCGATCACGGTCCTTTTCGCGGTCGCGGTCTCGGTCTTTGTCACGCTCACGGTCGCGATCACGGTCGCGGCCACCGCGGCGACGAGGGCTACGAGAGCGGTCTCGGCGTGGTGGAGGTGAACGCCTATCGATTCGCCAAACGGACGATGGAGGGTTCTTGGCCCACTAATTAAAAAATGTATGAGAAAACTGCCGTCTGTGATAAAACCCGAAATCAGAACCACGAGCTTACCTGTATGCCTAGGCGTGAACCCTCGAACATGCGTCCATGCCTGAGAGAGTAAAAAAAAAAGACGAAGATCAGGTGTTGAAAGAAAGGGACGTAGAGACAGCACATACATGTCGTAATAGGCGTCCTCAGCGTCACGAGTGCTGCGAAACTCGACGAATGCATAACTACGATAGTCGGGGGACGTTGAGCTTTCGTTCGGACTCGACGCGAGATCGAATGGCGCGGAAGACGACGGCGCTCGAAATCGAAATGAAAATATGCGTGCATGCGTGTGTGCGTACGTGCGAGACGACGGGCGAACGTGCGGCGATGGCACTCGTGGCACTGCGGCGAGAGAGCAGGAAGAAATAGACGAAGAAAGGGACCTACGGATTGGAGTGTGCAGATGGGTTGCGTGGAGCTGGGACGTCGCAACGGATTAAGGGGCCAAAGCTGGGGGAAAGTTTCGGTTTGTGTAGTGTCCCCAACGAGAGAAGACATACCGTTCAAACTCATAGGCAAGATCACGAGCGCGAGTTGCGGGGTGGAAACCGCTAACGAAGAGGATGCGAGGCATGGGTTGGTTTTGGAGAGAGACACGAATAATTTCCGTTTTATTTTTTCAACGTGATTTGTTTGCATGTATTTGTAGCGGATACACGAAGGCACAAACAAAGACGCGGTCAGGTCATGATGATGACAACTCTAAGCAGTCAATCGATTTCATGATCTTTGCCCGTGTCCGTCGTGTCCAACGTGCCGCACTCTTCATCCGCGGTCTCTCTACACATACCCTCCAAGAGCGCGTAAAACAACTCCTCAAGTTCGTCGGACAAGTTTCTCCCCCCAATACATCCGCCAACTCGCCCTCGCCCTGGCACTCCGTGTCAAAACTTCCCACCCTTGATTCTGCAGTCTCCCGACTTGAATCTCTTTCAGGCCTGTCAGAAGACGATGATTTGTCCCCTCCTTCACTTGGCACAGTACATTCGCCACCGGCCTGGTTGCTTGTCGAGCTCTGCTCCAAAGTGATGTCCCCGGCAGATGCAGAGAAGGCTTCACATTTAATCGTTACACATCTACCTCATATCCCTCCCTCCCTGCGCCCACCCATACTCATCCTCGTCGTTCATGTCTTATCTACTCATAGAGTCCTTCCCGCACTAGAACCCATCATAAAACTCTTCATTGGCCTTCCCTTGTCCGATGAACACTGGCATTTCAATCGTCTCTTGCGAGCATTGTCATTTTACACCGATTCCCCCACCGATGGTCGCTACAAAGCTCGCCTCTCAATTTTACTCCTCAACAGCATGACCGAACGTGAAGTCCCCCTCTCCAACAAGACCTATCGCGTCCTCCTGCAGAATCGCTTCGTCACAATGGAACTCACTGAAGAGTTGCGTCGACGTATGATCCGCGACAAGGTCGTCCCAGGTCGTGCCCACCTGGTCCACCTTCTTCGCACCCTTGCACACCACGGCTCTGTCCATGATGCCACCGCCTGCGCACGTGCCATTAATGACCTAGACCGGAGACGAGAGAAAACTCCTACTGTCAATGTTTCGAAAGAATCAAGACTTGCGGAAACGGACCCGGTCGTAGAATCTACCACTGTCGAGTATCTCACTCACCTCGTACATGAAAACTCCAAGCGCCCACATTTTGATGCAAACGTTGAATGGCTGAGATATTTAAATACAGGGCGTTCTCACCGTTTCCTCAATAAGCAAAGCACCAGCGCAGCCGCCTGGGGGGCCCGCCTCTTCAGCCTGTCACGTACCTGGTCGTTTTCCGCAGAGAATCTTGTCGCGTTCTTCGAGTGGTCCCATACACAACAATTTCCTTTCCGCACTCACAGGACCCTTTATTACACCATCGTTATCCGCGGCCTCCTTTATAGGAACGCACATCCTCTCGCATTGGAGGTTTGGGAGCGCTATCGCGCTCGCATGATGCACCTCGACTACATTGCTTTTGGCGTCGGCGTGGAGGTGTTGACTCATGCGGGGCACCCCGACCGAGCGCTTGCCCTTCTTGAGAACCTAGTGGCTGGTTACAGGCCCCGCTGGTCCCGCCGCCTCCGCCGTATTAGCCGTCTTTCCGTCACAACGAGGAGGGTACCAGCGTCCCTAGTTGGCCGCTTCATGCGTGCACTCAGTTTCACTAACCCCAGCGCTGCCCTGCGAGTTTGGGAGCATATGGGTGTCCTGTACGATACCACCCCAGATGCGTACGCATTCACCAGCATGCTGAATGCCGCGCGATGGGCGACACTCTACGGCGAGAGTTTCGTGGGTGCGATTCAGGAGCTGGGGTTCAACTTCCAATTCTGTTTACCCTTTACAAAACCGGCGATCGCGGCGCCACCGGAGTCCACAGACGCCGGGTCACTCAACGTCGCGCGGCGCAAAGCCTACGAATTGCTCGAAAAGTCGTTCGTCGTCAAAGAAGGCGATATGTGGGGCGGAGAGCGTGCATGGCGCCGTGCGCATAAGCTTTTTACCACTGCTCTGTTGGCAGGGTGGCCCGCACTCGCGGACGTGCGCCCTCCAGCCCATGCTGTACGCTCATCCGGCGAAAGCCTCGCCACCTCTCCGCTGCGCGACCTCAGGCGTTTCCTCTCACCTCCCAACCCCATGGAAAATGGTGATGACGATTCAGCGCCACCCGCCTTTCTTATCCCACACAGCGACCCATTTCACGACCACGCCGACACCGAAGTCGACACTCGTCCACCCGATTCACCATCTCTCCTTCCCATCTACCCCCGTGGCGCGCTCCCCACCTTCGTACCTGACGACAACACGTTCCGCGCAGAGTTGCTCCTCCTGGGCGCCTCAGGGTCAGCCGGCGAGATCCCACAGATGCTGGCATGGATGCGTGCGTTGGGCGTCGCGCCCAAGACACGCACGCTCGCATACGCGCTCGTGTACTGGGCCGAAGTGAGCATGGAGGCGCCGCTGCTCGAGCAGCTCCGTGGTTCGCCCGTCCACAGCCGTCTCGTCGGTGACGGAGGCCCGGGAGAGTATGCCCGCCTTGTGCGATGGATGGCGGAGTGGGTCGGTGCAGAGAACGTGCCGGATGAGGAGGCCGTTGGCGATGCTATGCGTAAGGTCGCCGCCATGCGACAGAGTACTAGTGGTCGGAGCGAGCAGTGGTAGAGGAGCGGCCCGTGGCCTCTCATTCTCATTTATTATTTTATAGTACATACAGTACCGGCCATTGTGTAGAATAATTGTTTCCTTTAGGATGAGGCGAATACTTTGGAGTAACAAGGCAGGGGATCGAACACCAACCCCGATTATACAAGGAGGGAAGAGACTTGAACACATCGAAAGCAAAAATATAAAATTAAATAAGTAAAAAATGTCAAAGGGTAGTGGGAAAAGGAAAAGAAAGCTAGCGAGTCCGGCTACGATGCCGCAGTGGTACTACTAGGCTCCAACGACGGCTCGAGCATCTCCCACCCCTTCCCTTTGACCTCCGCCGAAGCAGCAACAGGGACCGCAGCAGCCCCACGCGCACGCAAGCGCGGGTCTGCGGGGGTCGACGCGACGGCCGTGCTGGTGTCCGACTCGGCAGGCTCGACGGGCGTCGGCTCGTCATCCTCGTCGACGTCGTCCATCTCGTCCTGGTTTCGGTTTCGGTGGTGGTGACCACCGTCGTCATCGTCGCCGTCGTCGTCAGCCTCGTCCGCGCTGAGATCCATCGCTTCTTCGACGCTCATCTCCATCTCCGCGTCCTCCCCTTCCACGTCCATATCCACATCCGCGTCTTCTTCTCGTCCTCGCGTCGTCGGGGTATTATTGTTCGTCGTCGTCGGCGTCATCGTGTCTGCGCGGTCCCGCGATGGCGTGGAGACGGAGCCGGGACTGGGGCCCGACGAGTCTGGGGGGCGGCGCTTGCCCTTCTCGAGTTTGTGCAGGACCTTCTGGATGTACTCCCGCGCAAACTTTTTGATCTTTGACTTCTTTTCATCCGAGAGCGACTCGAGTTTGTTCTCCTTGTAACTCGACGACTTTTTCTCCTTCTCCGCGATGATGTGCGTGAGCTACAAAGAGAGAAGAAAAAAAAAAGTTTAGCATTCCCATTTTGATAGCAGCGATCAGGTACCCAGAGACGCGCGCACCTCTTTGGCATGCTTCTTGAACGTGTCGACGTCCATGCGCGTGCGGTATTTCGACATCGTCTTGACGACGACAGCACCGACGAGCTTCAACAGGCGCTTCTCACGCTCGTCCTCCTGACCGTGTCCATGCCGCTTCTCCGCGCCCTCCTTGCGCTCCTTCCGCCGGCGCTCGCGCTCCGCTTTCCGCTCCTCCTCCTTATTCTGTTTCTCCGCTGCCGCCGCAGCCTCCGCGATCGCACGCTCCTCCGCCGCCTTTTGCGCGGCAGCCGCGGCGGCGATGATCGCTGCCGCCTCGGCCTTTGAGCGCTCGCGCTGCGCAAGGCGCGCCAGGTGCATCTCCTGGCTCCGCAGAACTTCCTGTTCGTGTAGCTCGTACAGAGCGCGATGTGAGTTGGGGTTGAATTGTCTGGTCGGCGCGAAGCCTAGTGGTTTGATGGCGCACTCGGCCTCGACGAGATCGCCCAGCTTGGAACGCTTTGCCTGGCGGTCATCAGGTGGTGGGGATGGGGGTGATGCCCAGTCGCCATTTGGCTCTTCAGCCACGGTATCCTGAGCTGGACTAAGTACACATAAAGAGAGAAGAGAATAAGACAAGACTCACCCCCTTCAGTCGCTTCGGTATCCGGTAGGCAGTCTCCAACACGCTCCATTTGTCAAGAAGCTACCAGACGGCGTCAGCTCAATCAGGTACAAAATGTATGAAAACGGCGGCGCGTACGTCTTGAGCGGCCTGCTTGAGCACGACATTCTCAGACTCGGTGCATCTCTCCACAGGAACGCTGACTTTAGAGTCCTCGACCTTGTTGCGCGATATTAATGGCCATATATTCATGCAATCTATAGCCTATTCAAGTCTTGAGCTTTTCATGTCAGTCGTCTTGCATAGTAAGAGGACGCACGAGCATCAAGATTTCGAGGTCCTTCTCATAGTCGTCCATAATGTTCGTCATGAGGCTGAATCCTCGTAACCGCATCATCTGACGAAGGGCCGACTGGTCCTCAGACATCTGCAAATCGATCAGTCAACGAAGTCCACAACCGGCCAACCCAAAGGTCTGACCTTTATTCGAGTGAGCAACTTGACAAGAACCTTGCGGCTCTGAGTTTGTCGCATAGCTTGGATAACCTTTGGCACCTCTTTGAGCGCCAATGGCTTGAGTATTGGCTGTAAACGTCTGTCGTTTAGTACTTGCCCACAAAAGGGAATTCGCTGCGACAATTACCATCCAGTCCTCATCCAGCTTCTTGCTCTTCTTTTTCTTGCTCCCCTTGAGTCCAAGCCTGTCAACCTCGTCCGCAATACCAAGTGCTACGACAAACGCTCGTGAACGCGTGCAGGGAGACAGGAAAAGAAAGGCGTACCATCGAGATAAAGGTCGTCCATTCCAGCTATATCCGTCTGTGTCTTCCCACCGATGAAACCAACACACTTGTCTTCGCCGCAATAACACGGCTGCGCTTCGTGACTGTCATTCCGTCAGTCCACGAATAAACCTCCAGAGTGCGTCGAGTAATACTTACCCATAGCGATCGACGTTATAGTTGAACGTCATTTCCTCGTCCTTCTTGATCGTGCGATTCGAGAAAATGCCCATCCGAACGTGCTGCCCGATCGTCCACTTTGCGACGTAACAATTGGGGTTGCAGGAATGATTCGCGAAACGGCCGATCCCGCCGCGCTTCGTTGCATCGATGAACTACGACGCGCGTAGGAACAAACACGTTCGGTTTGCACACCAACAAGAAGGTGAGGAGGTCCCCCTACTCACCTCGTCCTTCTGCAACATCATAAAATAGAAATGCTCGATGCCCTCTTCCGCGTATTCTCGCATGCGCTTCATGAAAGTCGGGTTCGAAACGACATCGCCGACGTATTCGTAAACGAGCGTATCCCTGCGGCCATCCGCGTCAGAGTCGAAAACGAACCTCACGTCGTATATGTATAAAAAACGCACTTTGACATGTCCTCCGCCGCCCGAAGTCCGAACCCCTTTTTCTCCGTCTTGACAATCTCGATCCTCCCGTACTCCCGTCGTTGGAATCTGGTGGGCTGGGCGTCAGAAGAGTGGCGCCACCACGACGAGACGCCCCACGCACCGTTGGTTCGTGCAGTAAGTGCCGCCTTTGCAGTCTTCAGGAAGACACTCCACCTGAGTCAGACGATTGATGCAATCATCGACGCAAATTTCCTCTGGGCGGGCGTCAGAACACCATCCCCAAGCCGCAACGGCGGAGAAATGTGGTGGGACTCACCGAAGCCGTCCGGCGGACACTCACAGGTCATGCTCTCCAGCGCCTCTCTACTCCGTCCTAGGGTCGAGTACTGATAGTGGTTTTCTTGAATCTCGACGAAGGTTCTCATGGCTTCTTCCGTCGCGGTCGGTAGATGGGCGATGATTTGGGGACCATTCTTTAGGGGCTTTCGCTGTGCGGGGGGTGTGGACTCGGGTTTCGGTGAGGTGGAGGATGACGTGGAGGCGCTGGGTTGAGATTTTGTAGGTGGGGGGTCATCGGGAGTGGGTGAACGTGGCATATATTGTGGGGTTGGATCTTCCTCTTCCATCTTTGCGTCGTCTATTGGTGTTGGGGATGGTTGCCCCTCATCCGAGGAGACGGGTTGGTCACGCATTTTGACAGGGTCGGTCTCAACGTATAACTTTGATGGCGACGTCGAGGAATGATCCTCCAAGGTGATGGAGGATGTAGAGGCGAAGGGCAAGGGACTGCCGTCCTCAACTTTGAGAGCCATGGCACGAAATTTGGACATGACGAGTGCGGGGCGTCAGCATGCAACCAAGCAAGGGGCTTAGTTGGGGCACTTGATAGACAAGCGCGCGTGTCGTTTAAAACAATTGCAGGTGTCCCGGACTGGACACGATAATGAGAGCCTCAAAATTGCTCAAACCTGTATCAGACAATGTGGGTTAGTAGTTGAGCAGCGAGGTCGTACCGACAGCCAACATGGGCGTCAGTGGGTAAGCGACGACAACGCGGCACCACAGAGCGAAGGGGTCTTATACGCGGCCACGGCCACCGCAGTCCAACAATCCGCCACAACTGAAGCATTCTGTATTGTACATGCCAGCGATAGACTATCTGGTTAACGGTAAATGTACTACGCATCAGCACAACCAAAGAATAGGAAGGTCGTCAGGTCATCGGTCTACCATTCAGACATTCAGTTAGTGGGACCTGAGCTGGAACACGAAAAGTGGGGGAACGAGTAGGATTCTGCCACGACGATGGTTGTGTTGGCAATGCCTAGTCGTAACTGTCCCAACCTCCGACGAAAGGCTTGGCCCAGAACGAGATCTGCGAACAGTGCAGTCAGCATCGAGAACTACGAGCCCGAAGAAAGGTGAAATCAGCGGTGCATAATGTTTGGCTGTATGCTAAGTGCCACTCATCAAGGCCCAGGGCTATGACTGGGGCGGCGAAGGCTCATCATGAAAGGGGATAGGAGCACATGAAACTTACCAACGAGCAGATCACCATGACCTCCCCATTCCGCGACACCCTCTACCCAGAACAACATTGACCTCCGCGACACGCCAATTGAACCCTCTTCCAGACAATAATACAAGGAAACCGGGAAAGAAAATAATATTACCCCCAAATTAAATCGTATCCATCCGCCAACATACGCAAATCATGTTTGATGTCTGGAAAAAATAATAGTCTATGGATGCAAAAAAATATTACACATTGGGTGATGCGGGAAGAACGGCATCCTCATCCCTCCCTAGGTCACACAAACGGCATCCAAGTGGGTCAACAGAGGGTCGAGGACAAGGAAAGGAACACCGGAAGACGACCCACCTTCGTAGAACTTTTGCAAAAACGTTCTATGAGGACGATCCCTGTTGCTCAACAAAGGACCAAGAACATGGGGCTCCTGCTTCCAAAAGTTCACCGCCTCCTGGTAATCCAGCCTGCTCTTGTGGATCAGAACGTCGATCAACTTGGGATCGGACACGTAGCGGTTCTTTTCGAAGCGTTGGCGGATAACAGCGCGCACTGCTGACGGCGGGACGTCGAGGCAGTACAGTGTGCAGATTTCAGGTGCCTATGGGGCACGTTGTGGGGGGAGAGAGAAGAATGACATTGAGAAACGTGGGGATAAAAATAACAGAAGAGGGTCGTAAACGTACTCCACGCATCCATTCGCGGTACAAGTCGAGCACACGTTTACGCTGGTGGATGGAATTTGTGGACACGGTGGCCGCGCGGGCGAGGCGCGTTGGTATAGTCGTCATTGGCCCGTCGTCGTCGTCGCAAATAACTTTGACAGCGGGCGACCGACTCTTGTTGACCCTCCCGGATTTTCCCGCGACATCATAAAATAAATAATTAAACGACCTCGGGATACGCCGGCCCGGTGCTTCACTATTATCAGGTCGCCATTTGCGGCAACGAGTACGCGTCGGTTCAAAGAGTGACGATGGTCAGAGGAACCGGTATATCGCCTTTACAATTTGCTCTCCCGAGAAATATAAAACCCAACTCACATTTTTTCAGGAAAATACAAGACGAAACGTGGCGGTGGGAGGAATTTCAGGTTCGTGACTTCGTCCCCGATCCTATCTATCAAACATTCTACGTTTGGCTCCCTTGACGATCGTTCACATCTACTACAGTCGGAATTTCCAACTCGACGAGAATGGAACGGCCGTGGGCGAGGAGAGACGGTGCGCATTCTCGGGCCTCTCATTCAATCTTTGCCACCCTGAACGATCTCGTTTTGATTCCTTCCTAGCCCTCGTCGTGGCGTCCAGGAAGACGTCGTCGAAGATGATTCTGACGAAGACGAAGAAGAGGAGGAAGAAGAGGAAGAGGAGGAAGAGGAGGGAGGAGGGCCCTCGGCCACAGCAGGGGAACCCGAGCTCACACGCGTGGAGCGCAGAGAGCTCAAGAAGAAGCAGGCTGCCGAGAAGCAGGATGGAAGTGCGGACGACGACGACGACGGGTTGCTCGTCAATCCGAATCACGTCACGAAGAAGATGAACATCTCGGATCTGAACGCACCTCGCCAGCCGACGCGCAGAGAGCGGTACGTGCCACACGCGCTCTCCTCGCGCCCATCATTCTTATCCGTGCTAACGCCCCACTTCCCTGTACGTGCGCGTATAGGGAGCAGAAGGAGAAGCAGGAGGCCAAAGAACGTTACTGGAAGGTACACGCATTCTCTCTGCGTTCGTCTTTGCTCGTTCGATCTGTCTTACGCATCCCCTACTAGCTGCATGTCCAGGGCAAGACCGATCAAGCTAAAGCCGACCTGTCCCGCCTCGCAAAGATCCGCGCAGATCGCGAAGCCGCGGCGGCAAAGAGGAAAGCTGAAGCCGAAGGTGAGAGTCCCTTCCACATAACCCGTGCTCGATCATCATATATCCCCATGTTCTTGTTCGTCGTAGAGAAAGCCAAAGCGGCGGAGGCCACAAAGTCCGGGCAGTCGTCCAAACGTTAGAATGATAGCCGTGTAGAATATTATCTTGTGTGTTTGTCTTGTTACTCGAATAACTGTACCACCGATGGCCTCGGCGGCCGTGCTTTTCACTTCGTTATTTTCGATGAGGGCTGAGCAGATGATATTGCGAGGAACACTGTTGCTGTATAATATTACACATCGATATACGAAGGGGGTGAGTTGTCTAGTAGCAAATCTACCACGGACTGAGCGCGCCCAGGTCTGTCAAGAAACTCATGAGCGACAAAAATAGGTTGACTCGGTCAAGAACGAAGAAAGTCGATAGGATCGTCATCGTCAACTTCGTCTAGCGCTGGAAGAGTTTGGGCGTTTGCTTTGATGCGTCGGAGGACATCTCGCGGCAGGCCACGCGAACGAGGCGCTTGCGCGGTACCACCGCGAGAAGGTGGCTTCTTCGTCTTTGACGCCGGTTTGGGGCGCACCGCCGGTTGTTTCACGGGGGACGGCAGAGGCTACAGAAACAAAAAAAAA
>Ga0307510_10008416_pt1 | contig 12291 bp, 15 predicted proteins | sample 12_EM_MG_FD_207224 | JGI IMG/M metagenome (GOLD analysis project Ga0307510, IMG submission 207224) | Populus trichocarpa ectomycorrhiza microbial communities from riparian zone in the Pacific Northwest, United States - 12_EM | ecosystem: Host-associated > Plants > Roots > Unclassified | place...
GTGAAGACGGCCCGCTAGGAAAGGTCCTCAGCGTGTTCAACCTAGTCTATGAATACTTCTTTGTCTCGCTGGGGTGCGCGTTTATCCTACTCGCCGCGTTCACCTTCTTGGTTCGCCGAAACAAGGACGTTCACGATTACCTCGCGATTGGGATAAGGGTCGTTGTGGGATTCGTCATGTATGGAATGGTTGGGCTTTATACAGCGGGTGATAGGGAGCTTTATTACGATTACTTGTATAGCCCTTGGCCGATTCCGCAAGTTTGCCTGATAGTTTTCATAGGTATTGCCCACCCTCTCTAGATGGGTCTCTTAGAAGCAGCGTTACTGACTCGGGACCTGTAGCTCTTGTGGTGGACAAGATGTTGAATTACCTCGCCTATAGGCGCGCAGTAGCCGCCCTCCACGAGTAAGTCTTTTGTATTTCATCTCCTCTTCATTCTCTGCGCCGGCCGCGTTTTCATAAAGAGTGGGAGTGGGAGTGGGAGTATTATTTATTTCCGGCATTTTACCTATCTTCCCCTTTGTTCTTAGACCATATATTACTACCGGAGATACACAGCATGATGGCGTTGCATTATAAACGATATTTCACTTTCCCTTCCTCTTTGCTCTTTTTTCGTTTTCCCCCTCCCCCATCCTTTGTCCGTTTCTATTTTTCTTTTTTCTATTCATCTATTTTCTTTTATCCATTTTCATTGGGGGTACGGTGCATGGTTTGGTCCGGCTTGGTTTTGGTTTTGGTTTGGTTTGGCCGGTGTCATCAGTCAGTTGTTATTTTTTAGAATGATTCTTGGGAAGAGCTTATTCGCAATCATTTTTAGGAAGCGGATTGGTGTTCTTGGGCGTTTTGGATGGGGTAGAAAGGAGTACGTACCTTTGGAGGATGGGGCTTGAATTGGACTTCACAAGAGGTGCTGGGTAGAGGGTGCGAGGCGGGGAGGGTGGTGGAGTGGGATGGGACGTGGGGGAAATCATGGCAATTTTACCATACATTCGCGAATGCAATATCGCTTTTCCTCCAATTTTAAACTAGGTTGTTCGCGTTTGAGCGAGGAGGCAATGCGCTACGAGAATTGCGCTTTGGCCAGTCTTCTCAGAACGCTCTATCACAACCCAAGACATTGCGAGCAGCCGTCAGTGATAGGATAAGATTCTGTCGTTATAGGAGGTGAACGCTGCCGGGGCACTTGTAAAGTATGATCAGGGACGAAAGGCTAGAGCCGGTGGCTATTTTACACCAAAACCAAGCTTTCCCTGACCACCCTGCCGCCCCAATGAACGTGGGAGTTCCGTTTTAGGTCAGACCAAGCCGGAAAACGTGTAGAGAGCAGCTTGCAACGGAAAATCGGACAGACGGTTAATAGAACCGAGAAATCACCCAATAACCTCGAACTGTGTGCCTTTTGTACGGCACCCTCAGTAGTACCAAGCCACCACCACACCTTGCCTCACCATAGCATAAAACATCACAGGCCACCAATCTACAGGCCCCCATACCTCTACTATGGGAAAGAAGTAGCTGCTTCTATCATTCCTGCAGCTTCCCAAAATTCCTTACCCAAGCAGTGCCGAACTGTGAACCCCCGATTCTACTATTTGCGAGCGAAGTAACTTAGCCATTGCCATGATTTTCTCCCCCTCCTCCTCTCCACCCTTCTGTATTACATTGGTTATCATACTTATTTCCTCCCGCGCGGCATAGTGAAAAGTCCCTCTCACACACACACCCCCTCCCCCATACATATACCTATTATATCGACATGGTAGAAACCAGAATTATCCGTCATGACATGAACACTGCACAATACAATATTCCAAGCGCTTCGCATATGATGATAAAAATAGAGATACTTTTAAACGTTCGATGTGCTGGGTAACTTAACTATCACAAACAGCATGAATAGGATAATTCGCGGATGTTTCTGGCGGCTAGGAAGGATGCCAAATTGCCTAAATGCTAGAAGTGCGATGTATGTATACATGCAAGTGTGCGTGCGGAGGGAGGGGAGGACTTGGCTTGTGTGTGAATCTTGGCGATTGGGGGGGAAGTTGGTGGGGTATTCGCAATTGCTGGAAGTGTGAGGCGCTTCCCCGGTATATATATGTGATACTCTAGGGTTGCTGTAGTGGCGGTGGGGATGACTATCTCTTCCCGGGGTGTTTCTATAGTAATATGATGATATCCTTGTTTGTTTGTTTGTTTGTTTGTTTGTTTCCTTCGGCGGGAGAGCTAATGAAGCTGAAAGCATGATACATAGGATACTCTCTGATCGCTACTATGCTTGTTTGTGGTCGTGCATCATCATCATCATGTGTGGGGTGTGATACCATACCCCAACTTGCGTTGAGAAGTCGAAAAACAAAACCCCATCTGAGAATCGGTCCAAACAAACTCCCGATCATAGCTTTTTCTATCTCCCTCCTCCACCTCCACCTCCTCCTCCTCCTCTAAGGCTAATACAGTACGCCACACCCGATTCTCCCGTGTCTATATAGCCCACCTGGCCCGGTTGCTTTCCTGCCATGGGTGGGTACCACAACGCCCACGAGTGAGCGTTTGTGACGGGCGTATTCAAAGCACATATCTCTATGCGATTAGCTTGCTGCAAGCCTCTATTAGCTAATCGTGTCACCTCGGGTGTGGGGGAAAGTGTTCCACCAGCGAGATAGGCTTGAAGCTCCCGGACCCTGTGGATCCGGAGGGGGGGGGCTGCGGTCGGTTGGAAGCGGAGGTTTTTCAAGCTGAGGTTCCTGAAGGATAAAAAGTTTGTCTCCTAGGTTTTTGAGGGGGCAAGAAAGTGGGGGTGGTTTGGGTGGAAGTTTTTATTATTACTTGTTTTCTTCTCCCCCCTCTTGTGCTGGATTGTTGTGATTGCTTAATGTAGGGGGTAGATGGGATCAATGGTTTCTGTGCAATGTTGGAATTAGAAAAAAATGCCATAAATGTCATGACTTGCATACCTTTTTTCTTCTTCTTTTTCCTCTGTTTGAGGATTCATCATGTCTTCCCCTCTGTCCTCACGAGTTCCCAGATCTGAAGCGTGGACGAGAAACGTGGCTCTGCTTCGATTTATTTAGTCTAAGTTAGTATCAATTTCAACAACAAATGAGACTGGAGCCTAAGTGATTCAGAAGGAGAAGAGGAGGTTCGTTAAAAAAAGAAGAAAAAGAGAAAGAAAGGGAAGCAGACATAAGGAAACCATCGGAACGCAGGAATGCATACGCGGCATACACGTATGCATTCTGACAACGAGAGATAGCAGCATAGCGCAGCAGAGGTACCAAGCAAGTACAGAGGCCAACGAAACGGTCAATAAGAGAAAACTCCCAATTCATATCATAACACTATCGGATGTCACTATGTTCTTGGGACTTGAAGTATTAGGTTAGGTAGGTAGACAAAAGAATCCATTTTAATAAGGTGCTGGAATATAAGGTTCCCCCGGCGGAACCTTGATCCTACCCCACTACATTTTCTAAAAGGCTTCATCCTTTTTTTTACAATTCCTACCCTATTTCTCTCCCACCACCCCACAGGAGGTAGGTAAGTTACATTTAACCCGCTTTAATATAGTTGAACGAACAAAAGAACGTGCGACTGTGTTATGTGCCCTCTCAAGCTACCTACCACGCCCAAAGCGACAGCAGCAGCAGTAATATATACCCATTTCCTTCACCTCAGCCCAGCATCATCGTCCATCACTGCCTCGGTTGAATGGCAGATACAAGCTGAAATATTATCTTCAGTAATCATATAAAATCACTCGTAGGACACTTTTAAGCAACTTTTTCAGAAAGATGACAACATATGTCGCCAAAGAGCCAGGGAATCGTAGCCCTTGCACCTCCACACCCGGCGGTGCGATATTATAAGCTATGTCATGGCAAACTAGATTCTTCGCAACCCATGTAGTCGAGTGGAATTGAATTTTCTTGATCGACCTGATGGCGCAAAAAGCAGCGGAGGGACGGGAATATCTCTATGACCCAGCAGTCTTGATTCTGATGTACCCCTCCCGCTTGTTACCTTAGGCTGCCACCAGAGACGGGCTGGATGGCGCTTCTTTAATAAATTCTGAGAATAAACGGATCTCCTGGCTGTGGAAGACTGCTCTGGTAAGGTGCTTCTGGTCCTATTGTTATTAGCAGAAACTACGGGGAAGCAGTGTCTTTAAATACGCGACCTATACCTACAGCTCCTCGTACAGCTCCTCGCACAGAACTGGACCTCTCTTCGAGCCCTCGAGACAAGGGGGGGAGAAAGCTACCATACCAGATCACTCGGAGACATTGCTACTTCTTAGGGGCCGCAATTCTTCTCTATCCCTCGCAAATACAAAACTCCCTAAAGAGCTATACGCGCTATCACGAAAGGACAGTGTTTACCAACGACCCTCGTGTCTGGACAGCCCAAGTGCAGTCCTAGTAGCCCGCGCTGCTCTCCGCGAACCAAGCATCTACGCGGTTGTCTGGAAACCATACCTCAAAGAAGCGTTGCAACTCAGAGGTTTTTCAAATGCGTAGACCGACACTTGATTGAAAAGGCTCCGCTCAGGGAGTTGAAGTATGCTACAACTCTATTCTCAAAGGAAACGCCTGTAAACCATCATGGCAACCAGTAACAGCGTACCCTGTCAAAAAAATCATTGACAGCGAATAAGACCTCCATTGATGAGTCATCCCCAATAAACTTCGCTCCACTGGCTCACAGATCATCTTTTACCCTTTCCACTCAATGCCCGTAGTCAGTCCCTGCCCTGTATTGTTTCCGATGCACAGTATACCTCATTGACCGACACCCGAGGGCCTGGAACAACCTAACCACGAACCTCATATCGGCGCCGGCACTTCCACCCAAACACCGTCTCCCCCTCCTCATCCTTCCCCTGGGCCTTTGATACGGCACGGCACTACATTCATCTATCCACCACCGCCAACGCGCCAAGTCAAATTACGGCCGAGAGGAGGAGACTTAACCAACAATCATATCGCACAGCCGAATTCCTTCCACTCTTGGAGAATCGGTGGGAAAAAAAAGGTTCGTTCGAAGGTAAGCCGCTTTTCACCCCGTTGCAAAAGTCGTCATTTTGAATTAATTTTTCGAAACAGCGGCCGAAGCTAGTGCAATCAGTAATCTCGACGCACGGTATTGTATCGCCGAACGATACGAGCGTCATGGAGAAAAGCTAGCGCACCCACGGCGGTACTTGTACAGTAGCGTGCTCTCGTACTCTAGTATGCTTCTGGGCGGCTAGTGGCAAACTAGGGTACCGGTACCGTGCTTGTAGAAGGTGTGCAAAGCCCTGAGCGCCACAAACTTGCATTATCACACAACCTGGGAGCAGGGAGAAGGAAAAAAAGGAAATACTAATCTACTTGTATCTATCTGGCGTAGAGTCCAAGTATCTGAAATGAGACAAGGTTTTTTGGGTGGTGGTTGTGTAACAATTGTCGTATTCTCTAATGCTTATTGCCGGATACATGTAGGAAGTCTTGCGATTCGCTGCCCCCGAGGCCACCAATCCCGGATTCAGAGACTAAAAAGCTCCTAATAGAAACTGGTTGCTCCCCTGACATGGCATGCTCGAGTATAGCCTGAGTCCTCTCGACGTGTTAGATCTCATTAATCGGTATTCGCCATCCTGTAAACCTGTCAAAAACCAGATCTATCGCAGCTGGCGGGTAGTCTCCGTGTCCCCGTTAGTAATCCAACAGCATATTCCGAGGGATCTCGCGATAGTGTAATCATCAGCGCGAGGACCCGCGAGGGAAATGTAGATAGAAAGACCCACTCCTTCATCTTATCCCATTCATACAGCAAAAAAGATTCCTAATCGTCAAAAAGCCAGAAATGACGAAACCCTCGTCATGCTGCAGACTCGATCATTCGGTGCTCCTCCTCCCAGGCAACAAGTACTGGTACCCGAGCGCCGAGGGTACATACCGGTAGGTAATCTTGTTTGCACTGACAGCACAGTACGCACGGATGATTGGCCCCATACCATTCTAATCCCTGCCTCTGGGTGCTTCTTGTCTGAGACGAGCAAGGCACTCCCACAAGGTTTCAAAACAAGCGCGTTAGGCCACCACCCATCTATCACCCATACCAGTGCGGTGGAGTACTAGTACGATCAACTTCACCCCACCTAACTTCATTCACCTCGGCGAGGTGAAGTGCATTAATAATAATAAAAAAGGGCAGCAGACCCATCCAGCATACTGAGTGATTATCCATGACCGCATCCGCATAACCAATACAGTAAAGGACAAAGTGAAAGTGAAGGGGAAAAAAAAAAGCCACCCAAAAACACATCAGGAATATACACCGCGACTCCTCCTCCTCCTCCTCCTCGTCACTTCTCACCACCACTACCTGCGCATACCAAACATAAAACTCCATGTCGATGAAAAACATAATTCCTCATCCTCATAAAAAGCCTAGCCTGGGGACGATTCCACAATTGTAGATATGCACGCATACTGGTAATACAGTTGCGGTGGTGGAAAAAAGGAAAAAATAAATAGAGTACCGGCATGGTAATATGATGGGACCAGCCAGCCTGATCTCAATCCAGTCGGATCGGGGGACATCCAAAGATGTGTGCTATATCCGTGCAGCAGCGCTGCGCACGCGCACGATTGAGGACTTGGCCCGTGCACGCACGCATTCACTCACCCACTCACTCACTCACTCGGCCCGCCAAACTTATGTCCCCGGTGTATGATACCATAAAAAAAATACCGCAGCGCAGCGGAAAAACGCGCCAAGGGCGGGAATCAGGCATTGGATGTTGAAATTACTAGAACGGGATGTATTGCTTTGCTGCGGGGGAGTTTTTACCGTAACTCGCTCGCTCAGCCCGACTGCGGTGGGTTCCCCTTCACAGTTTGTGCTTGTATTTGGCATAAAGTGCCTGAAAATGAGACAAGGGTTTTCCGTTCCCTTTTTTTTTTTTTGCTCGCTGGCTGGATGGTTGCGCCTGTAGCGATAGTTTTTAGATGGTTATCATTGCTGGTCGGTAGATATTTGCGAGGAGTGTAAGTAGGTAGGTAGGTTTGTACAGTACCGGTAGGTCCAATGTGCAGGGACCGCACCGGGTGGGTATCCATGAACAGAGCAGCACAAATGAGCAGAAAGACAAGTTAAACCCTGCGGCAAGAGAGCAAGCAAGCAAGCAAGCAGGAAGACAGGTACAGCACCGGTACAAACTCCCAGCATGGAAAAACCACAGCACAGGGATCGAAAGTCTGTCTAGCAAATTATCCCTTCGCATCTGAGCGCCCGTACCGGTACTGAACTATAATAAATCCAGACACAAACCTTCAAGTTCTCGACCCTGTCCCCGTTTCCGGGTTCTCCTTGTATCGGCATCGTACTGTGTCGTCTCACGGTAATATACCGGCACTGCAGGACTTTTCTCCTTTTTTGCTTTTTCGCCCCCTACTGTACTCTAGAGATACCCGTAGTGCCGCAAGTTACCAGCGATACGAACGGAACGATTCGGTATGATATCCGGCATTCTAGACCTGTCCCATATCCTTTTCTCCAGCCTCGGTCGGACGGGGACGGGCGAGGGGGAGGGAGGGAGAAGGAAAGAAAAAAAAAGGTCGTTTGCAATTCTGCTGCTTACCCTGCCCCTGTATCTCATAGGGCGCTTAATATCACCATAGGGCAGCCGGCACGACCCGAAGTTCGAAACGTGGTTTCTAGATCTCATCAGACGAAACAATCCAGACTTTTTTATCGTACGGTACGCGTTTCCGGTTGGCTGGCTGGCTGGCTGGCTGGCTGGTTTTTCTGGTTTGTGCTTGTTGTGCCACTCTACCGTGGACAAAGCTTCGTCCTTGGACGATAAATTATGCACGACATGTGAGGGTTCTAGTCTGGTCTGGTCTTGTCGGGGCCCTTTTTTTATTTTTTATTTTTTTTCGGAGAAAACCGTTTCAACGCCATGTGGTTTCCGTGCAAAACTGTTTTGGATATGGTGCCGGGCACCTCAGAATCGACTGGCATGACAACCAAAAAGAATATTCCCCAAACATTTCGATTGACAACGGCGACATCACATGTTATCACCTTACTTATTCGTTCTGTATGGCGGTGATCCTAAATCATGCAAGGGCCACGTTTACAGAGGGGAATTGATTCTTGGGAGGTGGTCCTTGCTGTAATTGATCTTCATGTTGAAGGGACATTTGTATGGGCTTGCTTGGGGGTTGTTGGCATTTGTGTGGTTACTTGCTATATATTGGGACCAGCGCGCTGACTCGGGGTGGCACTGGAAGTCGATTACAGGGTGCTGGCGCTATACCTGTACTGCACAAGCAAATAATCAAACTGTAGGCCATGTCGGCCGAGTCGCTTCCCCCAATAAGGTCTGGCACTTTTTGGTTTTATTTACGTCGTTCATTCAGAAGGGCTGAAGGGCTCGCCATGTGCTATGTTTTTCGCCCCTTTTTCTGGGGAAGAAAATTTTGGACTCGTGTTTGTGATGGGGAACTCCTTGAATCAGCCCGCTTCCGCTCCCGTAGAGCACTGAACTTTGAATGGCACGGGCTCCCCAATAGGAACACCTATTTGAGGTACAAGCACAGAGTGATAGGCTAGAAGCTATAGAATAAGGAATAGAAGCAGAGTGAGAAGACATCAGGTGTTTATGGTTTGGAGGGCGGGTAGTCAATAGAACAATGCTGCATCTGATCGTTTACCATTGACAACTCAGCCAATATGCCAAGATCTTGAATTAACTGTTGATTTAGGTGTAAGGTAAATGATTAACCCCTAATTAGCCTATGATTAGTGAGCCTGCACGAATGTCGTTGTATTGTAGTCCGGTCTAAAGGGACCCCCACCATGCCGGCAGTACACGGCGCGATTTTTTCTCTCTCCCGGATTCTCGGTATTAATTGCACAGGTGCGGGGAGATGTTTTCGTTCTCGAGTACAGGACAAGCGCAGTTAACCAACAAGATAATCCCAGTCCTGTGCGAAAGCATCTTCCCGGGTATGTTCTAGCATGCCATCCCCGGGCGGAACATGCCGCCTCTAAGGTCTCGAGCACCAACGAACACCCAAACCTCCGCAGACATACCAGAGCACCCAGAATATGATACCTCCGCGCGAGATTATAATACACATGCTCTAGTGAAGCCTTCAGGCCGCAGGCTATTTGGGAGGCGGAGGGCCCACTCCGGAGCAATTATACTTTTTCTTCTTCGGGGTTCTCTCATCACCGGGGGCCGAGAAATTCCCCATTGATGTGTGCAAAGGTTTCGCCCCTTCCCAAAGGTACGATGCAAGGGTAGGAGCTCATTAGCCGGAGTAGATAGGGATATATCTGGCCGGTTAACCTTGAATGACCGTTCCATAGCTTCTTGCCCTACCGGGCCCTGGTATATATCCCCCAGCCTGTTGGATCCAAAAGGTTTGCACAAAATCGCATGACTCTGGAGGGGCCCGTCCGTCCCTCCGGGGCCGGACTCTCGGGTTGAATGGGTACAGCACAGTACAGTAGTGGGGTGCTCTCTCGGCGCTCCTGCCATCTGGTGTGATTTGCGCCCTTTTTTCTGTGCCCCTCTTTCCTTATGCATGGTGGCAGACACCGTATGTTCTCGTATGATAGACTACCGTACGACTGGGAACTGGAGTTAAAGGTCCCTATGGGGGAGCTAGTCTGAATGTGCCAACGAGGCGTCGAGAAGACTGTGGTTTTGCCACACTATAAGGTGAGTTTGCCCCACTGTAAGAAAAAAACGGATAAAATGGGACGATTTGGCAGAGCTGTACTAATACAAGCCAACGCCAACGTCAATCCCACTCATGCGAGGATCTCCCCTTACGGTAGGTGAATAGTTCGGGTTAGGCTGGGTTAATTAAGTGCTAATGAGCAGATGAGTATCTCGAGTGACACTTTATGATTACTGTGTAGGAGATGCGATGCCAAAATCTTACGTTAGATTAGATACGAAGAGGTGGTCTTTTTATTCCAGGGGATATTACGTTACCTGTGCTGTACTCGTACCTTTTCTCCTACCGGTATGCCCTTGGGGACTTTGACACGGCACACCGATTGGCGCATTTCGTGGCAGTCACAGATATCATACGGGATATTATAGAACACACTCTACCGGTGGTCGAGTTACCGGGCTGGCGTGGTCACAATGTGGTGATGATGATGGATCACCTAGCCCATGAGCATGACACGAGGGTCTACTGTGCATCACGGCATAAAAGAACCAATCTGTTTCAACCCTCCTCACATCAACCCTTCCTTCCTTTCTTCCCCATGGGAAACAAGAGGCAACACAGAGGTGGATGACGAGATAAGTTAGAGAGGAGAAAGTGAAAAGTGAAAAAAAAAAGGAAAAAAAGGAAAAAAGGAAGAAGAAGAAAAATGATGATAAAATGCGGTGTAACGAATTACGGTCCCGGTACGGTTGTAACAAAAGAGCGGACCACTTCCGGTCCAGAACTGTCACAACCCGATCCAAACAACCCTGAAACAATTTCTGGAAAAGCAACAGTCAGAAAGAGGAAGAAGGGGAAGAAAAAAAACGATAATGAGTGAAGGAGGAAAAAAGGAAAATAATAATAACAGTAATAATAACAGTAATAGTAATAATAAGTGATTTATTGCTTCTTCCTTTTATTTCAATGAATGGGGGGGGAGGTGAGAACAGGGATATGATAGAAGCATCCGCTGAATGGGAAATGTGATTCTTGGCGGTTCTTCCCCGCCCATATTTGCTGGTTTGATATTACGGCAATGAACTTGGTGGGAGGGCTGTGCGATTTGCGGTGGGCCAAGGTGAAGAAACTACCGACGAACGCCCTACCGGTACAAGTACTGCATCATACTCTTTGATTGTTTGGTGGCCGATCATGATGAAGTTAGAATATGATTTCGATTTCTTCTGTCATTAATTTTCATTCCTTCTTTCCTTCTTTCTTTCGTTTCTTTGGAGTTCGGTGGTACGGTTCATCATTATATGTCCCCCCCTCTTCTCTGCCTGGGTGAGTGAAGGAATTACCCATCCACACTCTTAGCTTACATATTATACAACCGGAAACTTACCATAGCCTCGTCACTGCGTTCCTACCCGTACAGTTCTATTCCCTACCGGTAGCTCTCACTTGCAGGAAACCAGACCTTTCCCTCAATCTGGGCTTCTACAGGATAAGTTATACAAGGGTCAGGAGTGAAATAATGGCAGAGTGCAGAACTAAATTTGGTAGCAGTGCTACACCCGGGAAACATGGCTTTGGGAGGACCTCTATTTGTCTTAGTCAATGCTAAGGAGCAATAATTGTTGGATGGGGTGCCCGGTGTGCACTTCAATGCGCCTATCAAAAATAAGTAAATAAACTTTGTTCACGGGCTCCTGAGCAATGGAAGGTTTGAGTCGCAGGCAACCTGGCTGCAGCCTACCACTACAGTAATTATGACCAAAATCAACACCGAAACCCCTGCTCTGTACCAATCTTTGATGCCTGGCCCTCGCACAGAGATATCTTTGATACTCGTCTCGTCTGGTACATGTTGGTACTGTACGGGCTATCATGCTGTGCTATGATAGGGTAATACGCAGTGCATACCGAGGAAGGAAGACAGAAGAGAACCGAAAAAGCAGACTCAACCCAGTGGTTTACCAATGTTTCACAGACACCCAACCCTAGGGGTATTCCTCCCCTCACCTCCCTTCCTGGGGTCCGCATCAGCTCGTGGGGGGTAGGTAGGTAACCAAGGGCCGGCTTGCACTTTGTGCAAGCCAACAGGCAAGCAGGTATTATTACCTATCAAAAACGGCTGAACGGCTACAGCACAGGTAGAAAACGGGAGGGATTCCTCGGCACTTGTGAATAATAGGTTTGGTTCAGTCCCTTCTTCTCCGGGGACTACGAAATCCCTTACTTTTTCAAAGTCGTAGGAAAGATGGTGAGGGATTGACTGCGAGTAAGAGCACTTATTGAGGAAGTTTCCGGCTTAATGAGCATTATTATTCACGATAAAGATTCTCACCCATGGTTTTGGTTTGGCAAATGCTGTGGAAGTTTCTTCTGTAGCTGCCGGGAACCTGCTGCTCAGCCGTCTTTGATTGGTGACAATAGCATTATAAAATAAAAAAAGGAATATGTGTTTTTGGTTTTTTCCTGCCCTGTTCTGCTTTTTCGCCAATAGCACGCCATACACGAGCCGTGCCCTATGCAGTTCTACCAATTCAGCCATAAAGTGACAAGGAATGGAAGGTGTGATTGAAAGAGGGAGAAAGGAATGGACGCGGCCTCGTGT
>Ga0307510_10008418_pt1 | contig 12290 bp, 13 predicted proteins | sample 12_EM_MG_FD_207224 | JGI IMG/M metagenome (GOLD analysis project Ga0307510, IMG submission 207224) | Populus trichocarpa ectomycorrhiza microbial communities from riparian zone in the Pacific Northwest, United States - 12_EM | ecosystem: Host-associated > Plants > Roots > Unclassified | place...
GTGGGATGACATCGGAGTCGGGGACGACAACGACGACGACGACGAGAGTCTCAACGACGGCAGCGGCAGCCAAGACGAAGACAATGTCGATCACAGTCACCACAAGGATGATCGCGTGCCGCCGGGACAGGTTCAAACTCCTGATCGCCGTGGTAGAGACATTATTCAAGGTGACGAAGTAAGTTTTCTTTTATTTTCATTCAACATCTTATCTAATCAGATATCTAGGACGACAACGGGGACAGCGGTGAAACGGAGCCTGGGAACACCTCAGGGAGTGATTATTCTCCTGTCGGAGATCCACCAGGCAGACGTACCGGGGATTCATGATACCGGGATTCAGACACTGGACCATCTGAGAAGAAGCGGGCTCGAGTCCTGAGAGCTCTTGTTCAAAAGGATCCCTGGCTTGCAAAACTCTTGAAGACTCCCGAAGAAGAGGCTGTGGCGCCCCGACCAGGATCGGGGGCTGTGGCACGCAGGACTAGAGAGCATCGTGGCCCAGGGCGTGGGCACGACGGCACTGTAGACACACCTGCTGCCGAATCAGAACCACTAGAAGATCGCGATCTTCATCTGGCCAAGTTCCCCACCCCTGCGGCTGAGACGTTTACTCGAGCAGAGTCTACCCCCCCTCCTCCGACCCCTTCTCACTCAGCCACCACTTCTCCTGCGCCTACGCCGAGCGTTCCTGATGATACCACAAACCCCCACCCACCCCAGCCAATTGCAGCAGCGAGATCTCGGGATACTTGGCCCCCAAATGCGACGAATACGGCCCACGCGCCCAGCCCCAAACCACACAACAAACCTGAACCTCCGACGCACACATGCCCCCCGATGTGGGAGAGGCCGTCAAGGGCGTCACAGAACATGAACTTCAAAGTTCTTGCCACTTCCCGCTTATTTTTTTCACGCCACCCCAAAAATTCCAGATTACATCTACACCCTTCCAAGACGTCCCGTATTCTCTTACCTTTTCGTGTCAGCTACACACTTCCTAGACGTCTCATATTCTTTACATTTTCGTGTTCCTTTCCCCTGTATAATAGTCATCAATTCCTTGTACCCCCTTACTTTGGTGTCTGGTATTCGCTACTTTTAGAATCTCATTGCCAGTTACTGTATTTGTGCACATCACGTTAGTAGACATGATCCGCCTGCATCAGATTATTCACAAGGATGCATTCCTTGCATACAGATTGCAGGGTGCTGAGTGGTGCTGATTCGCTGTTCGCAGATGAGAGTTGATACTCCTGATTCTCTTTGGGCATGGTGCGTGTTTTCCGTGGAACCTCGTCATCAATCAATGCTGATTTCAGCTAGCTTTCGCCCAGCCGGCGACATTTGCGCCACCATCATTTCGCTTATTTTTTCCGACGCCGGACACCTGCGTGTGGGGTCCTATGGATTTCAGCTCCAAAGCCCAACTTGAACCTTCATTATCCCAAAGCCCCATTGCGTAGGGAAAATCTCAACATTCTGACTCTGCGTTCCTTGTAGTTCTCCCGACGACAGTATGATGTGTCCTATGAATGTTACGATTGTCCGTGTAGCGAGCGCCGCCACGATGGCAATCATTCCAATACAGATCGTAGGCAATTCTTTCACTCTGATACCGAGTGATAGTCTGTGGATAGTTATGTCCGGTCCGGCGTGAACCACAAGGTTGTATTCCTCTCAATAAGTTTTCAAGGAGCATGGTGAAGCAGATTCGCCATTCGGAGATGTGAGCAGCTACTCCTAATCATTCTCTTTTGACATAGTGTGTTTCCTGGGCAACCTCATCGTCAGCTCATGCTGCTTGTAGCTAGCTTTCTCCCAGCGACATTGACGTCACCGTGGTTGCGCCTTTTTTTCTGACGCCCGACCCCCGTGTGTGGGGTCCTCTGAAGGTCTTGAATCTCAGCTCCAAAGCCCAACTTGAGGCTTCACGATCTCAAACCCCTATTGTCTAGGGAAATCTCCTGCATCGGACGTCCTGTCTAACTCTCCTGACGACAGTATGATGTGCCCTACCAATGTTGCGATAGTCTGCGTCGCTGGCGCAGCCACGATGGCAATAATTCCAATACCGATCGTGGGCAATTCTTTCACTGTCATACTGAGTGATAGTCTGTGCATCGTTATATCCGGTGTGGCGTCAACCGCCTGCGTCAGATTATTCACAAGGCAGTACCGTATTCCTTGAATACAGTTTCGGTTGGTGGTGATGATTCGACGCTGGGAGATGAGAGTAGATCCTAATCCTCATTTGGCGTGGTGAGTGTCTCGCGAACAGCCCGCGTCGCTCACCGATACTGCTTGCAGCTAGATTTTGCATGTCCGGCGACGTTAGCAACACCTTCATTTCGTCTATTATTTCTCACAATAGACCTGTGAGTCCTAATTCCTGAACCGCAAATATGGTATTGAAAGTTTAAACCCCATTGTGTAGGCACATCCCTCCCTTGCATACCGAGTGATAGTAAGTGAGCCTACCACACCCGTCAATCCTAGCCTACGGGTATAAGACCTAACGCGTCCTCTTCGATGAAAGGAAAATACTCACTCCTCACTTCCACCAAACTCGACACATCCAATTATCAGATTGACTCCAATCTTTACCAACATTCACTACCCGTCCTATATCCCACATGCGTCCGAATTCCAGCAGTCAGCCAGCACGCCGGGTAGGCAATCTTAACGGGTGCAGGCACGACATCATACCCGGCTCCATGGGGTCGAGTCAGCCAACTCCACGAGTGGGCAATCTGAGCAGGCGAAGTCGTGACGTCATACCCGACTCGATGGGATCGAATCAGCCAGCTTCACGAGGGGGCAAAATGAACGGGCATAGACGCGACGTCGTACTAGCGGATAGGCTGTCCAGATAGCTAACACAACAGACCGAATCCGGCAGCTCCAATAGTGCTGAATCGTCGGGTCTTAATTCTTCCCCACCACCAATCACGAGACGTCTTATAGCACGACCGGCCCAGCTCCTCCAGAGTAGCACAATTCAGGCCACAGCATATACTGAACCTGAGATGGAGGCCGAGGGACAAGGGCATATGGAACCCGTGCGCCTCAGCGACGATAGTAGCGATGAGTATCAGATGTCACATCCGGGCGACGAAACTGAACCGAACACTGAACCTGAACGAGCGAACCTCAGTGGTGCGGATGAGACAACACCTAGACATCATCGTGGGCCACGATTGGTGGAGACACACGGAAACAATCGCCCAGGACTGTGTCAATTTCGACCAACTCTGGTTCACAGGAGGCAGCAATTGTCCCACGGACCCCGCGGCCCATGTGACCATAACTCCCGGTAGGCCCTTGTCCCTGGCGACATTCCCATCATCACGCGTAGAACGGTATTCGTCCCCACTTGGTGTCCCTAGCACAACAACGTCTGGAATCAGGAGCGCGAGTCCACCAGGACAACCGAGTACAAGAGGAACTCTGTCTATCCGGCATGTACTTAATTCCCGGTAAAACACGGTGACAGGTATGGAGGGGGAAATACTAGGTGTAGCAAAGGATCTGATGCTTCAGTACACCCTTTATGTTCACCCACTCCCGAACCCGGTTGCTTTGACGTCTGAGGTGCATAGTGTTTGGAGTCGTGCGCAAGATGAGATTGCGGATGCCGGGAATATTGAACCGTCGTCGAAGAGTATAGACATTGTAAGTCAGAGGTCACAACCATAAAGGGTGCTGCACTAACTACGAAAGATACGGCTAAAACAGGCTGGCGTGAGGGCGCAGTTCGTCCATTATATAAAAAATCATATACGGGAATTATACGGACTACCGGGCGACCCCACTGCCATCGCTCGCAGAGTCGAATACCTTCTCGCGGATGACAGATTCATGTGCCCTACAAATGGGTATGAGGTGTGTATCCGCCCGTCGCCCGTCGCCCAACCAGGACTTCCAATCACGACTGACTATGACCTGGATGCAGCCTATATCATTCCGGTTCCTCGCGCCTCCGATTGCCGACGCCATCTTTGGTAAGTATTTCAATGGCAAGAGAAAGCTTCGGATGCTAGACCCGGAATTCATCAATCGTGTTAATGCTATGATGGTGTGTCTCACTGGTACAATCCTGTGCCATCAACTACGCGCATATCGACTTGGGGTGTATGAGGATCCTCCGGACTTTAAGCCTGACGCAGTTAGAGGTAGGAGACCCTCAATGTGCCCCCGTCCTTGGTTTTTGTTATGATGACTAACCAATCTTGCAAGACCTTTTCTTATGCCAGAAGAACACCTGGCCGGCAGTACCACGGGTAATGCAGGAACTCATCCTCAGGGATCTGCGTGAGACGATCACAGACAGGATCCAGCAAAATCATCGTATGATGCAGGAAAGTTGGGAAGGCTTTGCTGATAATCATGACGCAGTTCATGCCGAACTGGAGCGTCAGCTATCCAGGCGTCAGCTATCCAGCCGGAATCCAAGACGAGCTGCTGTGCGGGAACAGACACCGCTCAACAATCACGCCCGGGGTTTAGAGCACGACCGGCAGAGTCAAGATGCATCCCAGGGGAGCGAACTGTCGTTTGACTACAACCAGGCGTTGTTCGCCCAGGCGCTTCAGATGCTAGATTCAGATCCGGTGATCCTAGGTAACTCACTGGAGCTGACGCGGGGACCAGGGCCAGAGTGGCCAGCGACCCCGGCTTTCGCCAGTCGGCTATCATTGAGCCTGGACGACTCGCAGGAAAGAGACGTAGGCGTGGGAGAGAATGGTTTTTTGTAGACTTGGCGATGTGTGAACCGTTGAGTTTATGGAATTTGATGTGCAGGAAATGTAAACTATTAGATTTCGGTTGGCTGATCTGTGGAGCCGTGAGGACAATTTGGGGTGTATTTCTGAGCGAGATCTGAGCGAGAGCTCAGACACGTAGAATCGCCGTGGCCAGGGTGTCCTGGACGCCCTGGTTACGGCAGTAGACTAGTAATAATAGAATATCAAGATGAGGATGAGGTTCAAAGTCACGATACAAGGGGCACCAGTGCCTCGAAGCTTTTGTGAATGGCACTCAGTAATACAAATGAATAGTGGAGCGATGGTGACGGCGTTGGGAATATCTGTGCAATCATGACGCCGTCGAGAGTATGCATGTGAGCTATCACGACGTCGTTAAGACGGCGTCTGGAATATGTGTGCTATCACGAAGCCGCTGAAAGTATGCATGTGAGCTATCACGGCGTTGTCAAGACGGCGTCTGGAATATGTCTGCTAGCACGACGCCGTCGAGAGTATGCAAGTGAGCCATCACAATGCCGTCACGACGAACATGTGAGCTATTTGGAAGGCATTGGGAGCCTATAGCCAGACATGGCAATTGAGGCAGAGGGGGTTCAAATATCGCTGTGTAGCATCCAGAAGACTATGCATCCAGATTGTCTTCCCGATGCTAGAGTGGAGTTGGATTCCCCCATGACGAGGGAGGCACAGGAAGGAGATCCTCGGGATGCGGGAGAGCTTAGGGTCTGAGGGCATCTGGACGCATGCCCTTGGGGGTGGACGTGGTCGGGACGTCGAGGACGCAGGGGGAGACGGGGAATGGCGTCCGGATGTGACGTTCGGCCGACGTCGCGTCCAGAGTAACGGTTAACGTTCTGAGCGTCCTGAGCGTCTGATGCACGGGATGCTCAGGACGCATATAGTAATTTTTGCTAATGTGAGAGGTTGTGCTGAGCTCCGTGGGTTCTGTTAGGAGGGACTGGCGGATCGAAGATGTGATTGTGATTTGGGAAAGGGTTGTGGAGAGAAGATGGACGGGGGGGAAACAGAGAGCTTATATAGGCCGCACGAGGATTGTTTTAGTGGGGTTCGCAGGATTGTACCCTGTACCAACTTGAATATTGATATCTTGAAAAGTGATGTGATCCAGGCACAAAGTCATACCCTAGATAGGCTTCAGATAAGGTTTTAAGCTGCAACGGAGCCACTTCCAAGCCGTATTCAAGCCACGACCTGCGAGCCAGGACAATTCCAAACCGGTTCAGTCTGCCCACAATAGGGTTAGCATCCTCTTAACTAAGAATAGGTTTCACAAGTTAAACCATGAATACCAGTTGTGTTAGGTGGTAGCTTCGGCGTGAGGTATTCTGACAGCTAGGACCTTAATCGTAATTATATCAGAGACCTCGTTAAGAAGACACGAGTAATGTAGGCTAGATATAATGATTCACTTCAATATGGATAGTCGAAGTATTGGTAACGCTATAAAAGTGTAGACAACTTATTGTATTGATAAGATCACTTCTCCGTGCTTGTTGATCTCTATCTACTCCGGGCTCTTGCCCGCCTCTTATACCCCGGGGTACATCTATGTATCATACTAGCGAAGTACCTTTTCCAACTTCTCCTAGTTTGTGTGAATGTGCGAACACCGTTTGACCCTGAGTTCTCGCACACCACTTTGGCTTTAATCATTGCCCAAGTAATTGCGTCCAATTTCTGGTTCTCGATTCTTATGCCATATGAACTTAGTCTGTATATGCAGCCTGGCTCGCTATCATACCAGTGGTTCCTTCCGGACATGTTGTGATCAACATTTCTCATGCCGGGTAATCATATGCCTACGTCTTAGATATCAGACTACATATCTCGGTCGGCTTAACTTTGAAGCGCCATAACTTCTTATCCAACCGTTCGCACCGCGCCGTTCAACTTCTTGCTGATAGAGAAATATTTCTTCTATAGTAATCGGCGAAAAACCCTCGGTCGCATGGCTCATGCGCTTGCGTAGAGACTGATAACAATCCATTGTGTAGTTGTAATAACTATGACCGGGGTGTGAGTCGAACACGTGACCTTCTGAAGAAGTCACAGGTTGTTCCGACGGCGCTAGTTCGTGTACGTCAAGGTAGGGTAACAGGGCCTTGTAAATCCTTACGGGGAGTCCGTGCGCCTAACAGGTGGGCAGCTTGAATGTGCGGACATGTTAGTTATCCAACTCAACAAACTTGAAGTTACCCGATTTACGCCTTGAAAGAAACCTACCTTTTACTTTGAAAGATACTAAGTCCAGTGCAGTCCGTCTGCCATCGGATCACGCATCCACCAGACTACATGAAAGAGAAACAAACAAACACCACACACCATGACCTCCCAGACAACAAAGTGTCCTTATTGCAGGTGACGTTATCAAGAAGCCGCTGCATACGAAAAACACCTTCCCCCAATGCATCTTGATATCCTTCTATCACACACTGTGATTGCGGACGCAGCCTCCTCCGCCGCACAACCTACTTTTGTTCGTGATGAACCTGAAAACATGACCGACTCAGACTACGAATCTGATCCTGGGCTCCAGATCGCCGATATCCATACAGCAAGTGGTGAGATAGATGATATTCACAACGATTCAGACACAGAAGAGGTCTCCCACCCATCGGTCCACGCGTGCCATTCGGGTCAAGAAACAATTCCCAGTGCGGGCAGACCTCTCGGTGAAGTTGCTAGCTATCCCGAGCTCAACAAGGCCATGACCGATTACCCTTGGAGCCCTTTCTCATCTGAAGACGACTTTAATTTGGCGAGCTGGGTTGTCCAGAGTGAGGTAGCCAAGTCGCACATCGACGCATGCCTTGCCCAAGGTTTGGGCGGTATGGATAGCAGATCATTCTGGTCTGCGTATACCTTGCGACAATACCTCGACGTATTGGACCCATTTCATGAATAATTGGTGTGGGCGGAAGCGAGTATTGATGATGGTGGACATGCAACAATCTTCTATTATCGAAATATTATTGACTGTGTCCGCTACCTGATCCACCAGGTTGCGTATAGCTCGGAGATAGCTTACACAACTATTCAAGAATATCATTCAAGTAGGGAGAGATTATATTCAGAGATGTATACGGTGGACTGGTGGTGGGATATACAGGTATGAGATAGGTCCTGACAGGTCTTGGGAGAGGTGTTTCCCATGCTAATAGCCCATTCCATTCCTTGGTAGAAATCTTTGCCTGCCGGGTCAACAGTGGTTCCCATTATCAGATTGTCTGACCAGACGCACCTTACCAATTTCTCAGGAGATAAGAAAGCCTGGCCAGTATACATGACGATCAGCAATATCCTTTCATGGACGAGAAACAGCCCTGCCAAGATGCCAATCCTGCTTCTGGCATTGCTTCTAGTACCCCCAAAGGTCACTGGCGAATCAGCCCGTGCCAAAGAAGTCTAACAGCAGACCAATGCAGATACCCTCCGAGGTGTCTTGGATCTTGTCCTGGCACCATTACACCTAGTTGCCCAAGAAGGAACGGTAATGGATTGTGCGGACCGCAAAACACACCTTTGTTTTCCCATTTTGTTGGCCTAGATCGCCGATCATGCTGAGCATGCAGCCTTGCAAGGAATAGGCAGTAAGTCATGCCCAAAGTGTGAGGTTCCGTGCAAGGAGCTCGGTGGGGATCCGCAGTGAAATCCATGAGACACGCGACTACATGCCATATAGAGAGCAAGCCTTGAGGCATGAGCCGGCAGAAGCGGCCGGCATTGCAGAATACTTTCAGAGGTTGTGTGTCAAGATAGGAAACAATGTATTGATTGGACTGGAGCAAGTGAGGCCTGCGGTGCTACACAAGCCAGACCTCTTGCACAACATTTACCTTGGCTAATTCAAACATCAGCAAAAATAAATCTTGCGTCTGAGGCGGGGGCGCTACGTCCAGATGCGTCCAATATTTGTGTTTCCATCCTGTGCGTCTGGACGCCATTCCCCACACCGATTGCGTCCTGACGTAACATCGGACCATACCGACATCCTGCCGGCTACGCACATCTGCTCCTCGTCTCCCCCGCCTTACCTCATGTCGTGACGTCTCCTTTCCTCCCTCCCATCTCCGCAGCATGTGGCCACCTCCCCATAGTACCCCCATTTTCTTCTGCTTCCGGGCGGCCTCATAACAACTTGCCCCGGATATCACCCTAGTCATTCCTGCCGGTGTGCCTCCTCCAAGTAGTACTACTAGGCTCGTGCATAATTTGTTTGTTTCTACTAGATGTTTCTATTCCTCTATGTCTATATCTCTATATACCTGTCTATTATACGCGTTTATCCTCCAGTTGTGATCGTGACCCTACATCTCGGTCAGGGAGCGATATAGCCCTCATCTGGGCTACATCGCTCCACGAGTTAAATTTATCAAGCCCTGTCCGTGATTCTAATAGATCTCGTTCAAAGTGCTTAAATAGATCTTACTGTTGACAAGCCAGTGGCGGTCTATCTTCGGTATGCCATGCGCGATGCTTAGTATGATAGTCCAGATATCCAAAATTGTCAGCTCCCGGGTAACCCCTCTGAGTTGAATGGTTACCAGACCGTGTACCTCTGACGGACGTCCAGAGTGTACCACGCTCATGAATTGAACCCCGGCGAGGCGATAGACCGTATCCTGCTGCATATAGGCGGACCGGATTTTGAACAGAGCTATGAGCCTGGCTGCGAGATGACCCCTGAGTGCACCATACATATTCTCCCCACCAGCCTGTCTCCCAATGCAATCGTTCCGACTGCCAGTGGTCTGGTTACAGAAGAGTCGACAATCCGTGTATCGGGCCCCCTGTATGTCGTAAACACTAGACTCCTAGAAAGCAAGAACCAGGAACTCCAGTTGCGTCAATAGTTCCACTGGCAAAGTTCGAAGTATTGCGGGATTGTCCAGCAGTCGGCACTCGGGAGGCAGGCTCAGTCCGCTATATGTTATCAATTCCTGACAAATTGTCTCTGGCCATATACGGCATGCTCTGCAAAAATCAACGACGTTGTGGATATTATCCCGACCTCCCTTCAGAATCCGACAATGGTCTGGTAGGGTTGGCGCAGGTCTGGTCTTCTCTAAATGTTCGACTACCTCAGTGGGTAAATCAGCTCCTGCACATTGAACGAATTCCAAGTTCAAAAGTCTCATGCGGATCACATGTTGTCAACCGTAGCTGCTTAGTATCTGTCTTGCTGCTTCGATTTTATTTAAGCATCGCCATCCATCCTTGATTTGCTCCTTAGGTGCGAGCTCTCCATACTCGGTAGAATACATGGGAATATTGCCGAACTTGTAGATGTGATCGCGAAAGTGACTTATTAGATGCATCTTAACAAAGTTGAAATTAGATTTGGAATGGATCAATTCCAGATGTTGGTCGTTCTATTTTTCACGATCGTCGCCACGGATTCGGCGCCGTTGGGATGCAGGCACTTGCTCCCTCAACTGGGCTCTCTGACGACGCAGCTGCTTGCGCAGCTCACCAGCCTTCTCTTGCGTCCGTTTGGATATGCCAAACTCCATGAAGATGGCCTTCGTCTTGTGGAACTGCGTTGCATATTCTTCCATCTAAGAGGGAGCCTCACGTGTGCGACTTCGGTATTGAGCCATCATGTTGAAGTCAAGGAATGATCTGACACAGGTAAGCGCACATCTGAAAGGTTCTACCTGAGTACTATCAGGCTGACTCAACACCACAGAGAGAACTCCTAACACACAACGCCCCAGATTCCTCATCTCTTTTCCTTGCCACTGCCTAACTTCTCTGTAGCCCTTTTTGGGGACAAAGAATCTCAGGTAAGGTGGCAAAGCGTTCCAGCCGTTGTCGGAGGCCTGCTGTCGTGCATGCTTTTTGAGAAATCCCTGAATCCGGTCCATCATGTGCTTGAAGAGTCCTAGATAAATAGTATGTAGCATATCCGGCTTGTGTAGATCAGGCGTTGAAACTCTCCCAAGCCCTTGAAACCCGTTTTGCCCTATCTTGATACCTTGAGTTTCATTCGTGTAGCCAGTGTGAGCAGCGTCGTGGGTCTCGGAATCTAGGGATGGGTTTTCGCGTTCGTAGGGTGCGTATCTTGCATAATCTCTAGCACGATGATGGCCAGCTCATCTTCCTAATTCTCCTGGTAGGACCTCACATTCAGGTCAGGCGTTGGATTTAATCCCATGTAGGGTAACCTTTTCCATATGGTCCGCAATTCACCCTGACATGATTGGGAAGCAGCTCCGGATCTTGCCGTCAGCACAATCCATAGGGGCGCTATCCCGCGCTGCACCGTTCAAGTGCACAAAAATGAGTTCGAATACACCACAGTGTGTGTCGGCATTTATCAGTCACAGGAGTTTGTCGGCCCTAGAGGACTTTGTGAGCTTGAGCGGAATGAGCAATAGCCCAAGAAGTAGAATCGCCATTCATCCAGGTCTGTTAGGTATTGTCGACGGAAGATTTCCCATCGTCATATACACCGGCCATCCTTTCTTGTCTCCGGCGAGGTTGGTGAGATTTGTCTAATCTGACATCCCAATGATTGGAACCAGAGTCGCCCCTTCAGGGAGTGTTTCCTGTGATCAATTAGTATGCTTTCAGATAAAAGAGGCTACGCAGCAGTACTTGGATGTCCCACCACCAGTCCGCCGTATTCATTTCTGCATATATTCTCTGCTCTGGTCGTATTCATGGCATGGCGCATAGATCAAGTCATCCTGATAGGATAGCTGGCGAAGAAGATATCCCACGCAGTCTAGGACATTCCGATAGAAGAATGGTAATGTTCTCTCAACGTCCTCAACATGTCCTTCAAACCATTGCACATATGGGCTATAAGGATCTAAGTGTCAGAGAAGATTCTCTAACGTATGCCTAGAGCTATAGCTGAGTGATGTCCAGTTTCCGATACGATTCGAAAAGTAATCATTGATCCGTGTCTTTGAGACTTTGCTCTCAATGAACCAACATGCAAGTTTAAAACCATGTGCACAAGCAAACAGTGCCCATTGGTTCTCGCACAAATCCCTGCATTCTGCATTATACTCTTTAACCTCTCCAATGGCTTCCCCGCTGCCTGGATAATCCTCCTGTTCCGCAGCGACTGGGTATGGGTTGTCCTCGAGTACTTCTGTTTCGGGTTCCCGCATAAACGTATCACGAGGTGCGTCGCGCTCACTACCCAGTGTATCCCTAGCAGGATCTGACTCATAGTCAGAATTGGAGTGTTCGAACTGTTCGTTGGCGTCAGATACGTCGGTTCCCTGGTCATTAAGGACGTCCGCAGGTGCCAGTGGATTCCATATGGTCGATGCGAGTACGATATCGAGATTTGCATGCGCACTTCGCAAGTGTGTCTTGTATCCGACAGCACGCTTGTTCCTTTTGCGACAAAATGAACATTTGACCGGCATAATGGAATTCTGTGCTGCCAATTTGGGGAGTCCAGTATTGGTGATAGTAGTCGGATGATGTCGTTGGCTCGATGTTAACGCGTGCGGATCACTTCGAAATGCTAGGCCTAGG
>Ga0307510_10008419_pt1 | contig 12289 bp, 17 predicted proteins | sample 12_EM_MG_FD_207224 | JGI IMG/M metagenome (GOLD analysis project Ga0307510, IMG submission 207224) | Populus trichocarpa ectomycorrhiza microbial communities from riparian zone in the Pacific Northwest, United States - 12_EM | ecosystem: Host-associated > Plants > Roots > Unclassified | place...
ATACTAAAACTTTTAAAAAAATTGTGTAGCTATTTATTGACCCCAATAGGTAACTGGCAGGTTTTCACAGTGGGCCATTTCATAAACCACATCAACTTTCATTCAGTTGGCCCACATGGGCTTTCACGAAGGCATAGGCAAAATTGCACATGGGATTTTACATATACATCGTCTACATGTTGCTGAATTATGTGCATCTACGGCACACATGTATCAGCGTTTGCCATCCATCATAATGACGACCGTGGCCAATTTCATCGGGATCGTCTTTGCCCAGATAGAACTCGAATGTTTCTAGGAGAACATCGTCGGGGAGCACCTCAATAGTCGTCCGTGGGTGAAGCCGATCTGCACCGCATAATTCAGTACTAGTCATCCTACGAAGGACCTGCTTTTTGTCACTCACCTCGACCTTCTTCAACCCACAACAACTTTCGTCGACGTGCAACATGATTTCCCTCATTGGTATCCTTGATGGCCTGCATTAACGATGCGCTGAGGGATGGCTAGTCGGTGATGGCACTGGGGTTCAGTTTCAAGTTTCGAGGAGGTGGGGCAGCAACTGGTGAGTGATGAATCAATCTCGAGACAAGGCGGATTGCAGCAACGTGGTCATCCGAGCCTTGAGGTCGTGTTTTGCATGCGTCGTTTGTCTTTGTGTATTCCGCACAGCCATCGACGTGTCATGGTTACACAGCCACGGGGAAGGTGACAATGAAAATCCTGACCAAAATCGCCGACTCTCACTGGTCTAATATCTCCTCAAAAGACAGGCAAAGCAATCAGCAAAGCCCATGCCATCGTGGGTTCTCGATCGCCACTGGCGCTCAGACGCGCTAGTTGAGGTCTTTAAGGATTCGGCTCGTTCGAAAACCGTAGTGCGTGTAACAGAGTCCCTGGATGTGCCCACTCCCCAATCCCACATCTTCAGTTATATCGCAGCGCGCAACATTTCCATACTTCCGAACCTCATCGAGCGCCCCATGAGCCACGACTAGCCCTTCCTTACTCTCTCTCCTTCCCCACTCTCTTAACTCTTCCTCTGCCGCCCCGTTTTCCTCCGCATTCGTTCCCAACCCTTCCGCTCAGAGAATGGCAGTTGGTATTACACAAGCCCATTTTGACGAAAGCCACGGAGAATGAAGATAGCGTTGGATGAGGTGCTGGTCCTCCTGGTCCTCGATCATTCCAAGATTGTGCGTCCCATTCCTCTCCCACTATTCTTCTCCCCTTCCTCATGGCACATGCATGCGTGCGTGTCATTTTTTGTCGTTAACATGTTTTTTCCCCCCCGTGGCTCAAATCTTACGAGTGGTTCGTCCCGCATACTACCTCACTTCCAAGCCCATTGTCGATGGCGAGCCCTTTCAGTACGCCATGCGACCACTTTTGTTTGCAGTAAGATGCCCTAGCAGTGATTCGGTACGTTCGGTTAGTTTTCAGCGACTGATTGGTGGGCCTGTCTCGAACCCGCATATGAGCAAACGAATGGAAACGAGGAAGGAACAGTGCAGCGAAATACGACATACCTCGTCCATACGGAGGCTGAACCGTCCTCTTTCCCTTCCCTCTCCACCTTCCACGGTGAGCTCAAGGTTGACCTTGACGACTCCGAAGTCGTTTACATGCGCGCATACTCCAAACAAGACGAGAATCTTCTCGTGTCCGCCAGGCGGACGCAGAGACACGCATGGGGAGATCGATGACCTCGTCCGATCCAACACCGAGGAAGACATGGTCTGGGGAAGGTAAGCCATGTAGTTCTGCGATGCGGCTCTTAATATTTGAACGGGATGTATCTGGGTAGCGATGAGGATCGAGGCTGAGGATGAGGTCAAGCTCCGCATCGACGGGGAAGGGGTTCCCGTTGAGCTGCAGCGGTGCAATAGCGGTGGTGGACGTGGTGGTTGCGAGAGAGGTGTTGTCGGACGGGGATGGAGTTTAATTCGCGTCCAGCAGGATGCCAGAGGAGTAGTCGTCCCTTACACATCGATGAGGGTGCAGAGCGAGGATGTTTGGTCGGATGACGCGCTCGATGTCAAAGTGCGCTTGACGCATCGGAGTCGAGGAGGGTGCCAAGCCGTGGGTGGTCATACTACGTGGGCCTGTCTATATACCTATTCCTTGTAGGCCTGTGGGTTGGTGTGCTTGAAAGAGTCATCGCAAATTTCGCCCGATATTTCTTTCCAACCAAACTAAATCGGCAAAAACTGATTATCTTATCTTATCTTATCAAACCTGCCTTCATTGTGCCTTCAATTACCACTTCGCTCTCGACGAACTCAAACCTCCGTAGCGAAAAATACACGGCTAGTTGTTCACATGTCCAGTGCGCACGGAAAGCCTCTGTTAAAAAGAAACCACAATACATGTAACATAGCAACCCTCTTAACTTTGTTTTGTTGACCACTGATGTCACGGTATGTATGGCACGCATCCCCAACCACCATCGTGCTTCTTTCCTCATAAGTACAGAAATACCTAGACATTCTCCAGCCAAACCGTCCGAGTTTCTTGTCCATTATCGTCTCCACGACGTTCAACTCACAACCTTAGACCCGCCCCTCGACATTACACATCACGTCCCAGAGAGCTGCTTGCCCGACATGATCTGCGTGAACATTTGCAACGCCGCCGTACCCCGTGGCACGCCCCGCCACAAGTATGCGGGAACTTCGTGACCAGCGCCGAAGAACCGCACGTACGAGAACGTGCCCGCGTTCTTGTAAATGCCTGCTAGCGCCCCATTGACGGTGAAATTCGCGAACTTCTGCCTTGCGAACTGCGACGAGAACTTTGTGTTTAGGGAGGCAACCTGTGAGAACACAGAAGATGGGTCAGGGCAAAAGGCGAGAAGCAGCGAATGCGTGTGGAGAGTGCACGCGTACCATGGCCTCGACGCCCTTATAGTTGACAAGATAATCTGCATCACCATCGTAGATGACGGTGCGCACGCCAGCGTTGATGACTTTCTCGAGGTCCGGGAGTGAAGTACGTATCAAATCGCCAGTTGCAGCGAAATTATCGAAGACGTCGGGGTTGCTTTCCACCCATTCACCATGGGAGCCGATTTTGGACGTCACCGCGTCGCTGTTTAGATATTGGTCGAACGAGGGCGGGTACGGGTCGGGATTCTCCGTGGGCACGTAGTATACGTCCCAGTTTCCTGCAAGCGGGGCGAGGACATCATTGGTGCAGAAATCCAGAGCCCCCGAACAGACTGAGTTATTCCCTCCATTATTACACGCAATAATCTGCGCGTTTGTAAATACACGTAACACCGAGTGAGGGAGGGAAAAGCCACACCTGGTCCTTGCAACCACCTGCCTGCTTCCAGGCCTGCTCGGCAGACGAGAGGACAGAGCTATTAACTAGAGGATGATATGGATTCGACTTGGCATATTCGATGTTGCCAGGGAATTGCGAAATCGGGTCCTAATCTAGTTCATTAGTAACCAATCATCCAGCGAGACAAGTCTGAACACCGTACCGTGAGACCATTTCCAATTCCGAGCACCTTCAGATTGATATGTACCCCAGTAGCTTTACCGTAGTGGATCTCGTCATTCTTCTCTAAAAAGTATCTGTAGTGACCATAGTGAATGGTGAGAACCACCGTCGGGCGATGGGGACGTACGCAGCAAATGTAGGGCCATAGTGCCCACCGTATGATTCCGTCCAGATTGCAAAATCCCGAGCAGCGTACTTTTTGAATCGCGCATCCGCGAACCAAATTTGTAAGAACTTCCATACATCGGCGGCGGCTTGCTGCGAAGTACTGACGGACATCGTCCCGTACGAGAAGCCGACCCCGACAGGCTGGTCAATGAATAGCCTGAGCCGCGGCTATTCAGCTATTGCCAGATAGAGTTGAGGGAAATCGACGCGTACACGTTCGCATTGTTATTCCATGACGTCGGATTCAGATCAACTCCGGTGCTCTGGTTATTGATCCGGCAAGGGCCAAGCTCTTGGAACAACCCAATCATACTTGAGCTTCCGGGCTAATCTGATTCAGTGAATATCGCAACATCAGAGTCAGTCAGTGTCACTCACGCCGCCATTGAACCACGTGATGAGGGGAGCAGTTTCAGGGTTCTTGCGTGCAGCAAAAAACCAGAACCTGTCGACGGAATGTTCGTAAATATCGAAAAGGGAACCTCGAAGCACAATGCAAACCAGATGCTCTCGTTCGCAGCGAGGTCACCATATCCAGAGGCTTGATAGACATGTGGTGTCGTTTCTGCCAAAATTGTGAACACGGCAGTGGCCCCTAAACAACCGCACTCACCACATATTCCCGAATTCTCCACCACACGAAGCTTTCCCGGATTTCGAGCGGGGGCATTGGCATCGGCAGCCTCTCTTAGTGTCTTGACCCTACTCAAATATGAGGAGCCGACGCCACTGATAACCCCATTAACGAGAGGTATTCCGGTAACCACCGTTGGGAGCACAAAGACTAAAGCTAGCACTGAGAGCACAAGCATTTCGGACGAAGAGGAAAGAATTCACTTCATCGTCCGAGTCATGCTTTATACTGCGAGCAATTTAACACCTGTCCGGCCGTTGGGTGGCGAATCCCAGGTTTCTGATGGTGCCGCTGACTTCTCCACTTCCCACCGCATGTAGAAGGCAAGGGTCTTGTAAAGGGAACCACAGCAGTGTCAGCGCGCGGCTGGTGATGAGCCCTTCGCGAACGTAAGCGAACCCTAAGCGAGCCTAAAATGGTAGTTTAAGGCTCGCTAAAGGTTTGAGCCAAAACGTTTCCTGATGCCGGCCGCCGCCGCCACTGTTGACTTCCCCTCACTCACTAGAGCGCATGCCACTGACTCGGAGGGTTCTGTTTAAAGCGAGATATACAATCCACCTTGCGGCAACCTGGATAGAAGTTAGACAACGCAAGGCGCGTCACGCGGAAAGAAGACCAGGACCAGAATGTCTCTCCGGTTGCCATTTGTATCGCGAGCTTCACCAATGCCGACACCATGCCGATGAGCGGGCCTCCCGTGTTCATAATACTTGCGGAGTCAACGTGGCTACTAAAGGTATTCGAGAGTTTTCCTTGGTTGTCGTTTCGTTATTCCATCTGTCATCAATCACTATAATAACGTTGAGTACGTGAGTGTGAGCCAACGGATTTAAGAACTCTCCCGAGTTCACCGTGCTACTTGCCACCCATCAATGCATCAACCATCAAGGCCGGCTGTGGCTGTAGCTATACTGTCCTGCAGAGGCGGTGGCATGGTTCTGGGACCGCATTAAGTCCATTTGCATACTGTACTGTAATCTTCTCCGGCCACCTCATTTCGTCAATTGATTCAGTTTTCAACGATCACAACACGAAGCCCAAATCGAGTATATGACAATTCACGATGCTATCTCCAGCACTCCCCGATTATCAGGTTGAAAGTCAGGTTGGAAGCCTCTTATGATGGGTAGTCGGCACGTGTAGATGAGAGGGATTAATGTTGATATTCTGTGGTGTGACTACGTAGCCTAATAGGCTATATGCGCGAGTGCATTCCTACAGTAATTGAAGGCTGTGCTACAATTGGTGGGGACGCCACACCTATGTGTGCATGTGCTAATGCTTCCGTGCTGATGTATGAGTACCAATCCTTGTAAGTTATCAGGTTGCCGCCTGATCAGACTCCAACAAAACCCACGGCGTATCAAGTGGATATGAGCACCGGGCGCGGCACCTCAGGCTACCCTCAGCGGGGACCTTTTTTTTTTCCCCTCGAATCGGAGCACATGGGCCGATTTTCTGGTTTGGGGGTGTCATCTTATCAGATACGTTATGATGTCTTCTCCATGCCGTGCTCTAAACTACGTGGATTCCACACAATTGTTGAACCTTTGGAGTCATGGGTAATGGGAAACATTTCCGATAGGGCCGACAGTACAAGCAGCCTCACTTCAACACCCCGTTATGCCTCCTTATATTTTGATTTTGGACCTGTGTTTATGGCATGGTTAATAGGAGTGGATAGACTAAACTGATGTCTTAGCCTTTCTTGGTCTTTGTCGTCTTGCCATATTACGCAGGTAGCGAAGAATAGCACTAGAATAGCTCTGGTCTTGATACGTACCATGACGGGCCGTCCACATAATCGAGAAGGACTCGTGCGATTTCAAGTGTGGAAGTCGCACGGGTCCTTCTCGACTGCGTAGGTTCCCTCACTTCCTCCAAAATTGAAGCACGCACGACGGGGTCTAATCACAATCGCCTCAACCGCGACCCTATTTGCATCATAGTCACGCCGGTCCTGTAAACCGTGCCTCATGAAGGAAGAACGAAGCGAAGGCTTCCATCATACCTGTATTATCCCGATGGCGACGTGCAAACGAGGCCTCAGCGCCTGTGATTGTCCCTCCTTGGCTCCGATTGGCACCTGCGCTGTGATATAAGAGCACCCTAAAAACACCGAATCGGGTCATTTTATCGATCGCATTGAATACCCAAAAACTTTCAGAAAACTGAAAAGCTTCTATAAATTATATATCCAGGATGGGTGCACGCGCGGAAGTCAGACTTTCTTGTCTGGGCGATTGTCGTAGTGCCAATACATTCTAAAGTGGCATCTTGGTCATTACTTGAGCTTTTGACGCCATCAACCGCATAGCCTGCGCGATCGATTATTGACAAACTGACGAGACCTGGGAGGAGTAATAGTGTTTCCCGCTTCCGCAATTCCTAGCTTGTTCCAGTGAGAATTTCGGCAGATAGGTACGACAGCAGGGCTCCATGTTGGAGTCATGTGGACGAGGAAGGATGAAGGAATGAAGCACTCACTGGCGTTGTCCACAGTAGGATCCCAAACCGAGGTTACGGTCGATGAGGCCTGAGGAACTATTGTTGGTAGTTGGGGTTGCGATACGAGTCAGACCTGAGGACAGGGATTGATTGAGATGAAATGTCATCTCTGCTTAGTCACAAAAAGTTCTGATTGATGTAACGGCTCAGGGACAACAGGCCCAGGACCAAAGACACGGACTAAATTACGGTGCCACTTGCTGAGTAGCACCACTGTACAGTAGCAGTCTAGCGCACCTGAGGCTGGGTCAATCGACAACGAGTGAGTGGCGTGTCGCCAAAAAAAACTGTCGCGCTTCGGTGGTAAGTTATGTGTAAACATGACCAAGCAGAGCAGATCAAGGAGTCGATCGATCAGGTCAGCCCACTCACTGCGGAAGTGACTTTATTTTCGCATCTGTTTTATGTAAGATTATTGATGTAATGACACCATTTTCTGAGGTTGAATGACACGACATTTTCTTATCAATCTGACTCTGAAGAGAATGGGTAAAGACACAATAAAGACACACTGATAAGCCTCTGCCCAAGACTGTCATTATGATAAGATTATTCATGTGCAAGCTTATCACACATCAGCTTAAGCTCAGAATAAGATGCACTCAAATTGCACAGACACTCAGATTAAGCATAGATTATGGTGTCATTACAGTCAGAAAAAAAAGTAGAATCAAAGCATGACGATCATTATATGCACGTGTCCATATATCATCCTCCCCCCCCCTCCCTCCTTCACACTCTCCACCACCATGTATGACGAACCCGCAGCCCAAAGGGACTTCACAGGCATCACTGCATTGAGGGGCACTCAGGAAGATCAAACCTTGGAATGTGTCAGAGGTTACTCACCGGTGCAAGATCGGTCCACATCCTTCAGCATGTCCAATACCCATGAATCAGATGCACACTTCCACACAGACTGGGATGTGTATTATACCACTGACAGATTAGTCTGTGTGTGAGTTTGAAAGAAAATATAAGAGCGGGTGGGCTGCGTTGATCAATGCAGGGGGACATGAGCAGGCAAAAGGGAGTCAGGGGTGAAGGAAGACGCACCAAGTAGCCCGTATATGGGCCTGATGCTGCTGGCAGCTTGACAGCAGCGCTGTTGGTCAAAGAGGCAGGGGCCAGTGTGCTGGGTGATGGGTGATGGGGCGGAGGAGCAGCGATGGGGCTGGCCAGCAAAAATCAGTTGAGATGTCAATGGCATGGGGGCACTCACCCAGTGAGGGGACAGGGAGGGAAGACGACACATCAGGGGGCACAGCAATGGGGATGGGTGCAGCTCTGGGGACAGGCACAACTGCGATTCAAGCCAGGGAACATCATGTAGAGGCAATGGCCAGAAATAGGGGCACTCTCCCAGTCAGTGAGGGAAGACGATGCCATCCATCACATCTGAGGACAGCAAGATTTTTTCATTTGACAATATATCGCAGACAGAAAGTCCGCGTGAGAGTTCGGAGATAAGAGGAATACGAACTGCGCTCCCGAGATGGCCGAGAACGCAAGCCGGAGCTCGAGTTGAAACGAAACGCGAGGTGAAGTCACGCGTTCGTGGTCAGGTATGAATCGGCGCGATAACACAGCGTGATGTCTGAAACGGTCAAGGATTACGGAAGAGGGTGGGGACGTACGAGTTGGATATCGGAACGTCACAGGAGGTTGGATAGAGGTCATGAAAACGCACGGAAATCGGACGCGGACAGAAGAGGGAGAGAGAGTGGGCCGCAGTTGCCTGGCTTTCGCCGGGGCTGGGCTGGGGTATTTATACGGCGAGTCCGAGACAAAGGGCGACAGTATATGCTACGCAGAGAAGGAGTGAGTGGGGAAAAAGAAAGAAAAAGAATTGAAGTCCAATGCTGCCGGCGACAGACCGCGCGGTGTCGTATGCGAAAGGGGAAGTCCGGTGATCAAAGGAGATGCGAAAATGTATGGTATCTCGATGCGCGACAGCGGGCGCAGAGTCGAAAGGGAGTGGCAGGGGTCGGTGTCCGATGGCAAAAGGCGTTGAGTAGGAGCTAGCGAGACAAACGGAGAATCTAGGACAAGGAGGGGAATAAAGAGACATACGAAGACGGAACGAATATATCCAAAACCAGATAGGCCCGAATCCAACAAGGCGCGGACCCGAGCGAGGGCCGAAGAGGTGATGTCGGGCTCGACGTGCATAGCACTAGTCGAAGTGGCGCGCTCTTGTGGCGTCCGCCAACGAACAAGACGGTGTGTTGACGTCGGCAGCGGCTTGAGGTGAGGCGAGCGGGGACTTGAGAGGCGGCAGGCGAGGAGAAGGGATGAGATGGACGAGGAACGGGGGACGACGAAGGCGGGGTGCGAGGAAGGCGAGGCGGGGACATCGATGGCATCGATGGTTGACAGTTGAGGCGGTGGTGTGGTAATGTCCTCACGTGCGTTGAGTCAGGTCACACATGAAACGGTCACACACGACGCGAAGGGCGGTTCACTCTCAGTATGGTGGGACCCGGGCCGGACAGCGCTCGTTTCCAAGCCCACCGCATATCCCGGCGTTACAACAACACACTTGGGCTGTAAGGGGGAGGGGGAGGGAGAGACTGGGAGGGAAGAGAATGGGTCAGGCAGCATGGCAATGGGGATGGGCACAGTTGTGATTCAGGCTATGAGGGAGAAGTGAGAGGACACAACTGATCAGAATGTTGGGGGTACTCACAGGGGGCAAGAGGGCAATTGCAAACAGACAGAAAGTATTTCTCATCTGAGGGTGAGACTGGACAAAACAGGGGGGGAAGCGATGGAGTGAGCAGCAGGTTAGGACATGGAGAGAAAGCAAGAATTCAGGGCACTCACTGCAATGGCAGTGATTCAGGGTGTCAAGCTCGATGTGCATGACAGGCTGACAGTTATCAAGGTGGCATACACTTATGGCAGGGGGCATCAAAGGCGGGCAATCCATGTGACATCAGCAGTAGGGCTTGAGGCAAGGCAAACAGGGACTTGAAAGGCGATGAATGAGGAGAGGAACAAGAGGAACAGGGGGCAACAGAGGTGAAGAACAAGGAGGCAGAGGCAAGGTATGGTGGCAAGGCTGACGTGTTGAGTTGGTGGCACAGTGACAGAATCACATGGGATGGCTGTTAGAGGGAAAATGACTTGGGAGAAAAAAAAAAAAAAAGGATGCACATTGTTGACAAGCCAAGCAGACCATGAAAAGAGTACAATTTACTATTTGGGTAGGGATGCTGTGGTCCGGTTAAGTCCGGTTTGGGGGTAGATTTCCCCGAACCTGGAACTGGACTTTGGGTCCGGTTCACAGAATTTCAAGAACCTGAACCTGAACCAAAGAGAACCGGACTTTAGGTCCGGTTCAGGTTCTTCTAGGCTTTGAACCTGGACCGGACCTGAGAGTTTGCAGTGAATATGGTGCAGCAAATGGGTGCAGCCTTGCTGGGCTCATTCACCTGGAGAAAACGTGGAGGAAGGAGGGGGAGCGTGGTTAGCAGTGGCCAACGTACCACAGCATTGTGCCGACGTAAGGGAGGGACTGGATTGATGCCGTGTGATGTGAAGGCAATTGTGTTGTGGCGGCGGTAGGTATTGGCGGTGCAGGACACATCATCGCTGCTGCTGCTGCTGCCCTTGCAATCGCCACTGCTGCCATCGTCGTTGCTGGCGGTGCTGCCATCTCTGTCGTTGTTATTGCAGGTGCCATCACCATCGCTGCCATGCCTGGTATTGCTGTTGTCACACATTGCGGCCCCTAGTGGTGTTGGTACTGCTGAAGTTGACAAGGTCGGGGCAGTGCACAATTTTATCGTTGCTGCTGTCGCCACTGGGGTCAGCATCCCCTGACCCTCTCAGGCTTGCTGGCATGATTCCAAACACTGACGTGGATGCAAGGGAAGTTGAACCCTTGGGCGTTGACACACATGCACAAGGGAGGGGGGGCGCTACCGGTTGTGAGCGCCGTACCTGCCATGGCCAAGGGCACTTCCAGCGTCGAGCCTGCTGGCGGGGCTGAAAAAGCCACCACCACAAAGCTTGAGGCATCTGAACCCAGGGTGTATGACGAGGTAGGGAGCAGCGCGAAAGGGTACTACAAGGCAAGACCAGCCATGGAGTCGAGACACCACCACAAGTAGGTGAGGGGGGAGGGACACGTCAGGATATGGGATGAAAGCAATCGAATGAGGGGCACTCACCTTCTGGAGACCACAGAGCAAAAGACTTGCAAGGACACAGAAAGAAAATGACCGAGCGAAGGGTGCAGAGCACCGCACCAAGTAGTTGCGTGATATATGTGCAGCCTCACATCGAAAACTTTGAGCTACATAGAAACTGTTAGTGGCTCATGTTTGGTATCGAATGACTGATGGGTAATCACTGGAAAAAAAAACTCATGCGAACATTTCGCATTTCATGCACAGGTGACGGGCCATCCCTGAAACCCTATTGTGAGGGGCTGACAAGCTCCGCACATTCTGCAGCGATGGCACGATGGCTGTGCACAAGGGTGGATTTACTTGTAGGGGATCAGGCGGGACTGAAGCATGGGATGGAACAAAGGGAGGGTCAACGCGCGTTGGAACAAAGTATATTGCAGAGTACGTCTGGGGAGCCTGAAGGGGGAAAAAACGACCAGCAGGCGGAAGGCATCCACAGGACTGCAAAAGTGGTTACGCACAATAAGACAATGAAGATGATGGGGCGGTCTCAACACAGACATCGCCCTGCGATCCTGCAGCCTCCTCGAATTGTTTTGTAGTGTGTAGGTACTTGATGAGGCCGAAAGGGGAGGTTCAGAGGGACCACAGAGGGAAGGACTTGTCAGGACATGAAAAAAAAATAAGAAAGGAAAGGACTAAGAGGGATGTTTTGCACACTTTTGGCACCAAGGTGACACGTGCCAACATTACGGTTCGGACCAGTCCGGACGGGTTCACAGGGTTCGGGCCCAGCCCCGAACCCGGAACCAGACTTTGGGTCCGGTTCGGCCCTGATACTGAACTTTGGACCAGACCCAGGTCCGGTTCACCAAGGTTCAGGTCTGAACCAAAGTTCAGAACCGAACTGCAGCATCCCTATATTTGGGAGTAAATCATAGTCGGATTATAAGATTATAGAAGAAGACAAGAGGAAAAAGAGGGGGGGGAAAAGACACAGATTATTGGTCAAGGCCATAAAGCTGACGTCAGCTTTGTATCAGAAAAAACATGGCATTTGGTCCCACTTACATCAGCTTGCCTCAAAGTCAGATTATGCTCAGTTTTTCTGACAAGTCAGATTAACATGTCATTTTGTCATTTTTCCTATCAGATTTACTACTGAAAATAAAGTCACTTCCACAGTGACTGTCAGTGTCAGCCCCCAAATCTGCCAGTCATGTTTCACGTGACCAGGTGGCCGGAGTCTGCGACGACCGAGAAAGGAATGGCCAATAGATGTGCACCGCCTTGTACAGCACAAGCGGTTACAGCATGTCCCCTTGTGCCT
>Ga0307510_10008420_pt1 | contig 12289 bp, 8 predicted proteins | sample 12_EM_MG_FD_207224 | JGI IMG/M metagenome (GOLD analysis project Ga0307510, IMG submission 207224) | Populus trichocarpa ectomycorrhiza microbial communities from riparian zone in the Pacific Northwest, United States - 12_EM | ecosystem: Host-associated > Plants > Roots > Unclassified | place...
GCTCCACAGTTTATTCCCACCAAATAGTACATGATTGACAAACTGCGGGATGAATTATGCTAGTATTTAAGATAAGGCTTAATAGCACTTAGATTTGGGACAACCAGAGAACTTATAGAGGCAACACAGGATCTTGAGGCATGTATAGTTGAAGGGTAACAAAGTCAGGAAGAGGTGGGTAAAAAGAAGGATATTGATTTTTCCTCAAGTAGACCTTCCCTTTCTAAAAAGGGTAAGGGACAGTTCAACCAGTTTATGAGGAAGGGAGGAGCAGTGTCTAGGCCTATTCAGAGAAAAAAATTACTAATAATCTTAATACCCAAGATGACGACTCTTTATGAGTTCATTTACCTTACACATTAAAAGTGAATAGCAAATAAATTGAAAACCAAATTGGGCTTTTTTTAGAATTTCAGATATGTAAGCCCAATGGGCTTTTTAATTTGAGCCAAATCCCAATGGGTTTTATAAACTTGTTATAAAACCCTAAAATGCATGCAACAAAATATATATATATATATATATATATATATATATATATTTATGTAAAAAATGCTAAAAACATAAAAGTTTTTTTCATACAATGCAAAAACACGCAAAATTATTTTTTTTCCAATATTTTTGAAGGACGTGTGGGCATCACACCTCTACCTATCTGCTATTATTGAAATCAAACCGTGATCGATGTTTATGCCTTTGAGTAAACTAATTTTATAAAATTCAACCTCAAGATATAAGGACAAAAACACCCATCTAAGTCCATGCCAAGGTTTAACTAGACCACCCTAAAAACTATTCAATCAAGTCTAAACATAATTATTAAAATGAAACATGTGGGTATCGTTCCTTCACCTTTCTACTAATGCTGCAATCAAACTGAGATCGATATTTATGCCTTTGAGTAAATTGTTTTATAAAATCTAACCTTGATGATATAAGAATGAAAATGTTCATCTAAGTCAATTAAAGCATGATGTCGAGGTTTAACCAGACCACCCTGAAAATTATCCAGTCATAATTATTAAAATGAAACATATGGGTATTGTGCCTTAACCTCTCTACTAATGTTGCAATTAAACCATGATCGATATTTATGCCTTTAAGTAAACTGATTTTGTAAAATCCAGCCTCAATTATATAAGGATGAAAATGTTCATCTAAGTCATCAATGCATGATGTCGAGGTTTAATTGGACCACCTTAAAAATTATTCAATCAAGTTTACATATAATTATTAAAATGATTATGTCGTTGTATGTAAATATGTTATATAAGAAATACCAGTTAACTTACTTGTTGAGCCTATATATATCCTCGAAATGATGCTTATACTATAATTTCCATATCAAGAAATCATCAAGACCTAGATACAATGATAACTCGTTCTCTTGTAAACCACGATGTCCTAAAGAAGATCCACCTCTTCTAGTTTGTACTGTGATGTGTATTTATATTGATTAAAGGATAAAAATACACAGTAATCATAGATAAATCAATTATAAAGTTTTACTTATGTTGTCCACTTTAACATGTTTTCCTATTATGACATCTTTCATTGCAAAATCCATATTTATTTTGTGTATGCCCCTCTTTATAATCCATCTTGTTATACAAACAAGTGAATCTACATCGACTTTTTTCAACCCTCTATCTAGTTGGATATTCAACTAGTGGCTTAGTATAATCAGGCCACAATGATAGGTCAAGTAAAGGTTCAAAATAAGAACGATATGAATCTCTGTAATTAGTGTTAGAAAATAAAGGGTCAAGAAATTATTTAAAGTCAATGTTTTGCAATATACAACATATAATGAGGTGTGAGCATGACTGATGGTAAAGTTTTCATTTATTAGGAGGTAAAGCAAATCGGCTGTGAAACTTCTCTTCGACTGTCTGTTCTAGGAGGTCTCAACTTGAAACACGTCATCTATAAGATTAAATATACCCATGAAATATGCTTTTGATTTTGTCGTATCAACAAGTAGTTCAGTTAATACCTGCAGCGGCCACAACACACCACGTCTAATAAAATCCTTAACTTTGACTCTTTGCTCAATAAAACATTTATTAGATCTATAGAAAATCATTTACATTTTAGTCATTACAAGCAAGCCACAAAAACCTTTCAAGACATTATTGAAAACCTTGGACAAATTAGTGGTCATATTTCCATGATGACCACCATTATCATGTAAGAGTGTCCATCTCTCTTTCGATTCAACTTCCAGCCATTATTTGATTTGATTATCCCTGTCAATCATATCATCATATATATTATCAAAATTCCTTCTCACATGTTCTTTACACATCTTTTATTGAAATTATTTACAAAGTATCACAAACAATAACAATGATACCTATTTGGGTGGGGCCATATCCATCCCATTAAATTCTTAATTGTTGCATGTCTAACTAAAATTATATATAATCTAGTATGTCCATTTATGACAAGTCGGCGAAGCAAATCTAAGAACCATGTCTAGTTACTATTCATTTCTTATTCAACCAAAGCATAACATAATAGAAAAATCTTGTTATTCACGTCATACTCCAATTAAGATTCTTGCCTTGTACTTCCTATACAAGTGAGTGTCATCAATAATTATTATGAGTGTAAAACAAGATTGAAACCCCTGAATTGAAGCTTTAAATGCCTAAAATACTCTTTCAAATATTATTGTATCATCATTAACCATCTTGTGAACCCACTCAATAACTATATCTATATTTGATTCTTGGAGAATTAATAGCATCTTAGGAAGCATTTGAAAAGACTCCTAAGTAGACCACACAACCACTTTAATACTTTATATTTATCTACCCAAACCTTTTTATATGAGATATCATACAAAAAATTTATATGGATAATAGCTTGAATGGTTGTTATTTTAATGCTTATTTAAACTTTAATAGTGTTCAACATTATAATAGTAACAAAAACTGAGTCAATCTAATGGTGGGCTTGCATAACCATTGAGTTGTGAAATGTGTATCGCTCTTTCTATTTTAAAATCTCAAATGAATAAAAATTCTTGTGATATCTCCAATGTAAATACCATTGGCATGTTTATTCATGCTTACACTGTAACTGGCATAAGTTGTGGTTAGTGTTGCAATTTGTATTGTAATGAATTTTTTATATATCATCGTTTTACTATATTAATTAAATCAACCTTGGTTCAAAATATTTGTCTAACCTCCAATTAAATCAATCAGTGCCTTTTCATATAAGTAGAACCACTAGTATACTCAAATTTAGGAACGAGATGTCTCATTATTTGGTTTATTGGCTCACCTTGCTCATCTTCCTCAACCACCTCATCAACATGAAAATCATCTTCCTCATTGATAAGTACTTAAAAATTTATTTATATTAAGGTTTTATATCATTATATTGCACTTAAAAGAATTATTAAATTCTCTAACTTAAACACGTCTTATAATAACAAGTCTAATAATAAAAGATATAATTAATTTATAATAAATGCTTGGTTTTAATACAGGACTGATTAATGTGTTTAATTATTGAAATTGGGGTTTATATGAAGAGACAAAGAGGGTCAGGCTTAGAGAAGAAATCCTAGTTGGTCTAGTTTTATTTAAGCTAGAATACCATTCGGTTTTTGGCTTATAATTGAAGCTATTGACATCAGATTTAGGTGTGGTTTATCTTGATGGAAATATAAGATGTAAGTCTAAAATATTTATGCAGATCCCAAGACTCAATACTTCCATTTTTAGTTCAAATCTTAGTAATAAAAGAGAAGTCTGAATATGTCCTGCATCCCAGATATTGTTCGGTGTTTAGCCTATATATGAAGTTCTAGAAGTCCAAATAATCCTATTTTTTTTGTTGGAAAGTTGAGACAAGTACCTACAACTTTCATAAATACAATATGTTCATAATATGATCGTATCAATGATGTTTTGTCCATCCACTAAAATCAATAATTAGCCACCATCAATAATTTTAAATTTTAGCTTATAAAAAGAGGCATTTACCATTCATTTATACATTTTGGTTTTCATATCAAGATCCATGCTCTTGTTCTCATTCTTTGCATTTTTTTTTTTGTAATATTCAAGTTTTATTTCAAGTTATATTTTCATTAATTTCTTATTTATGCTAATCATTTTATTTATTATACTTAGTTAATTTATATTATAACTATGTTCTTATCTTGTTTTTTTATGTTTTTGTTTTTAATTATATTTAGTTAAGTTTATATTTGTTAGGGTGAAAAAATTACACTAATGATGCAAGAATAAACATAGTACAAATTCAAAATGAACTTTAATGTTTAAATTCAAGAAAGTTTGCTATTAGTATGTGTTATCTTAATCAATGTTAAAACCCTATTTGTTAAGTGATGAGTCTAGGTTCATGGTGTATAATTCTTGGCACAACAAATTTTTTATTCTTTCATAACCTACCGCATGAAGAACTGACACCTATGCTATGAAAGAATTTTGATTTGTTGTTAACATAAATTAACACTATGAATACTTGACAACATTTACAAGTGTTCGTGTTACTCAAATAAGGTAATTAAAGATAATTAATATAATCATGTTAAAACTTAAAATGAATCATTAATGATAAATCATTCGATCAAAACCTCTTTTGTGTGTGGTTTTCAGTAAAGTAATATAAAGAATTTGAACTATACTTATTTAAAATATTATTTAGTGGATCCTCTAACCTTGAAAATTATTTTATCTATGTTAAATCTTTACATTAATATCATATCTTTTAGATCTCTTTAACTCTATTTATTTTGTTATTTGTGGTTATGTATCCTTAACCTCTCTAGGATCGACTCCAATCTTGCCGAGTTATTTACTACTTTGACACTCCTACACTTAAGAAAAGATATCAATTATTTGATTATGTCACGCATCACCTACTTCAGATTCATCATAACAGTATAAAATAGTTATCATGCCTAACTAAGCTTCTATATACGTAATTTTTAAGCCCATGTTAGGTTCATTACATCACCACATGTTTTAAGGGGACCAACTATCTATGATGCTTGTTTGGTTATTTGACTATAATTCAGGACTCAAGTGAAATCCAAACTCGAGGAGTTTCCTCTTTTAGGTATATTATTCAAGTAGAGCTCTATCATTTGTAATCTATTTGAGGTAGTCAACCCAATCATTACATTAAAACTCACATCAGTAACAATAAGCATGCCCCCACCTAGCATCCTCCAAGTCATGTCAATTTTAATTTTAGACAAATTCCACCTAATCCCTCTATATATTATATTTTTTAGTTTGATAAATGAATTGTCTAGTCTCACTCGTTACTTGCTTTATTGTAAATGATACCATTATCAATATTGATGATGGTACTACCATAATAACATAATAATCCCACTGTAGAATATATAATATGTGAGAAAAAAAACATAACAAAACACAATGTTAATTTATCAATATAGCAAATTCATCGAGTTACATCATTTCAATGAAATTTTAATAAACAAAACCCTAAACCTAAACATGGTCAACAAAACCATAATTCATAACATTTATTAAAAAATAACATAATTTATAAACTCAACTAAGGTAATTTAAAGCTAATTAATATAATTTATAATTAATGTAACTTTAACCCTAACATAATAAACACAAACCTAAATTTATTGATTTTCTCACTAAACAATGCAATTTATAAACTTAATTGACTAATTTTATATCTAATCAACATAAAATTATTTTAATTTAAGCAAAAATAACACGAACCCTAACATAAATCCAAAAACCTTAACTCTAAAAAATTCACAAATTAACCCAACAAAACATCAAATTAATGGGGGGTGAATTATACCTAAAACTGATTAAATAGAGGTCTTATAGGTGGCGGCGGCGGCGAGAGAGACTTACTATCGTGGATGTGGAGATAGAGAGAGAACCAATGATGAAAAGAGAGAAAGATAATGCTTGCATAGTGAAGGGAGAAAGAAAGAGTTTTTTTTTTTTAGAGAGAGAGATCAAAAGGCTAAAAATACAGACAATGTTAGGGAAGAGGGAAAAATAAAGGGAAAAGGGTTTTGAAATTTTAATTTGAGCAATCGTCACTACATATGATAAGTTATTTATGGATTACAAGCATAATGTTGTCATGACTATGCTAGTTTGGGAGACACTTTTTGCTATTATGCTAATATGGGAAAAAAAAACTATTTGTATGCATAACCAAAAGTTTGTTCCATCTTTATGCATAGTGTGGTTTGATGTTATAACATATGCTAAAATGCCAAAAAGAATCACTACAACACTTTTTTTTGTATGCTCTATTTTTTTCAATTACATCATTCTAAGTACAAATTGATGACCAATTTGTCAACTTTTGTTAAGAATTGGAAAAATTCAATGATAGGGGACCAAAGTGAAACACATGAAGAAATATAATGACCAATATAATATTCTGAGGCAAATTGGTCTATAAGTTTTTTTTTTTTTGGTTTTTTTAAGTTATTTTTTGTTTGCCAATTATGTCCTTTTCTAGTCTAATTACATAGAATAATTCTGGAAATTATGGTAAAAAAATCAAATTAAAGGTCTGAGATAGATAAAATGTTTGCTTCTTAAGTTTTTTTTTTCGTATTTTTAAGCCATTTTTTAAGATTGTTTATCATGATAAAATGTTTTTTTTATAAGGTTATAAAGATATTTATGAGGTATTTTTAAGTCAATATAGATGAAAAATTAGATTTTTCAAAACCATAAAAGCCGATCCCAAATTTTAAAACCATCACAGTGACGACCAAATTCTAGATAGGAAGACAACGCATTGTTTGATTCTTTATTTTTTAAAACACAAAAGTATGTTTAAAATAAACATGGGGTATAAGTAATGTAAAAGCGTGCTATGTCTAAGTGGTAAAAGACAACCCTAAAAATTATTATGCTAAGATTGCACAATTCAAATCCTAAATGATGGTTTTTTTAAAAAAAAATCACACATTTTCTTTTAATACTAGATGTCATGTCGGCGTGATGTCGCGGGCTTGTGGCATGCTTGTGTGTTGTCGTGAGTTTGTGAAAAAAATCATAAAAAAAATAAAAAAAACAAACCATATGGAGAAAAACTATTGCAATCCACAATGTTTTCAAGGAAAAAACTACAAAGCTAAATTCTCAACCAGGTTAATATTACAAAAATAAAATCAACAGATAATTTTAGAAAAAATCATAACAAAAAAAACGAAAGGAAAAAAAAACCATGTAGGAAAACACTGTAGCAATCTATAATGTTTCAAGAGGAAATCTACAGTTATAATTCTCAACCAGCTCAATATTAAAAATAATAAAATCGATAAAGATAATTTTGAAAAAAAATCATAAAAAAAATATCATGTGGAGGAACACTGTAGCAATCCACAGTGTTTTAAAGAAAAAAACTACGAAGCTAAATTCTCAACCAGCTCAATATAAAAAAAATAAAATCGACAAAGACAATTCTGGAAAAAAACAAAAAAAAAACCATGTGGAAAAACATTGTAGCAATACACAGTGTTTTAAAGAAAAAAACTACGAAACAAAATTCTCAACCAGCTCAATATGAAAAAATAAAATCGACAAATACTATTTTGAAAAAAAAAAGAAGAAAAAAATTCATAAAAAAAAAGAAAAAAAACATGTAGGGAAACATTATAACAATCTATAATGTTTTAAAGAAAAAAACTACAGAACTAAATTCTCAACCAGTTCAATATTAAAAAAAAAATTGATAAAGATAATTTTGACAAAAAAATAAAAAAAACAAAAAAGAATAAAAAAGAAGAAGAAGACAATCTTGGGAAAAAAAAACATGTAAAACAAAAAAAGGGAAAAAAACTAAAAACAAAAGTGGGGAAAAAAAAGAAAAAGAGAAAAAGAATATAAAACAAAAAAAACCAAAAAATAATAAAAAAAATATAGGGAAAGCTTCATTACTTTCCCTACATGTTTTAGAGCATTACTTAATTTCATTCAACTTTGTTTTGATAAATTTTATTTTAACACATACAACATTTTAACATTTCAAATGCAATCTTATCTCTTTTTATTTTTTCAATATTAGTTCAAGAATTCAAAATGTTTCCATATAATTTCACTTTTTAGTTTTTTATTTGTCTTATTTTTTTCATTTAACTTTTTTAAAAGCCTAGGCACACTGAGCCACTATAGCTTCTTTTTTTATTTTATTTTTTCTTTTAATTTCTTTTCTTTTCAATTACATCATTTAATTTTTTTTTAAAAAAAACTCTTCTATTTTTGTTATCATATATTTAGTTAAAAAATTAATTTTTTAAAATAAAATTATTAAATCCAATGAGATCCATGACCCGAGTAGCGGGTTTGACAGATTAAGTCAAGATACCTGAGTCGATCTAATATGTTGTTGTTTCTCTTTTTTTTTTCTTTTTTTTTTGGCTTTCAATTTTATCTTTTAAGTTTTTTTAAAAAAATATATATATTTTTCATCATATATTTAGGTAAAAAATAAATTTAAAAAATAAAATTTTGTAATCTAATGGAATCTATTATCCAAGTCATAAGTTTAGCGGGTTAAGTCACGAAATAAAAATCAATTCAATATATCGTAGTCTCAATAATATATTTTGAATTAGTTTTTATTACATATTTCATTTTGATTTCTTACATATTTTGTTTTGGTTTCTATATAATTAATTGATTTTGATTTTTTGAAAGAGTTATTATAATCTCAAAACCTGATAATAAGTTTAAGAGATTAATTATAATAATCGAATAAATACATCTTCATGTCAAATACTTTATAAATCAATATTCTTAATTGTATTTTGGTGTTTTTTTTTTTGGCAACCAACAGCTTGACATGAAGATAAAACGCACCGGTTTTGGCCATCCTCGTCTTAATTGGCGCCAATTAATTAGTATTTTAATTTTTAACCAATGAAAAGAGGAGAGAATCGAGATTGGAGGACTGAAGGCTCGAAGTTCACGAATGGAGAAAGACAAAAGGGTGCCCTGTTTAAACGAAGGAACCAAAGCTGCAGAAAAGGACACCAGAGACCTCCAAAGTCAAAGCATACCTTCTTCTTCTTCTTCTTATCAATTCGTGAATCAAAATCCATTTTTACCTTTGTTCGCTACTTGATGGAAAATCGATTCCAATGGAATCATCTTCAACGGCTACTAGATTCCGCTTCAGAGAATCCGAGAATTCAAACGACTCCGACTCCAGCAGCTCTTCCATTTACTCTGACAACGGCGACCACGACTCCAATCTCCATTCCATGGCCGGAAAGGTAATTATAAAGTTTGAAGTATATATTTTGTTTTTTCAAATTTTATTCTTAGCACATAAAGAATATATAACTTAAACTATTAAAATAAATTGACAAAAGGATGCAATTGAGTACATGTATACAGGTTTGGGACTGATACATATATATACACAAGAATTTGATTTTCTTTTGTTTTTATCTTCTTTGATTTTGTAGGGAATAAAGCGCCTTTGTGCGGAATTATTGGAGATACAGGCATTATCGGATGATGATTTTCATCAAAACATCTTCTCTAATTATTCTACGTTTCTCGGGTAAAAATTCATCTTCTTGTTCCTCATTTTAGTGTAAAATGATCTATCCTTTATCTATCTATATATTTTCTGAATTTGTAGAGTATTTGAGGAAGTAAAGGACATGGAAAAGGAGCTGATAAAACTTAAAACGCAAGTTTCTACACAAAAAGGGCTAGTAAAAGAATTGATTGACGGCGTGTACTTGAAGTTGTTATCAGAGGAAACAATGGAATCAATCATTGAAGAATCTGAAATGGACGAGCCACCTCCCTCAAATCAGTTGGAGGTTCACATCGATGACATTTTAGAAATTCTGGACACTCTGCTGTCAGAAAACAGGATAGATGAAGCAATAGCCATTTTAGAAACGGAGGAAGAGAATTTTAAAAGAGTGGAGGTTGAATTAGGCGATGTGCCATCGGATGTTTTGATGCTATACAAGTCTGTGATTTCTGAGAGGAAAGCAATGCTTACGTTGGAATCAACTCTGGTGGCTGAAAATCCAAGAATAAGTGCCCCTGAACTTCAAAAGGCGCTGGTTGGAATCTGCAGACTAGGTGAAAGTCATCTTGCAACTCAGTTATTGCTGAGGTATTGTCATTCGCGTATTGCTCGTGGAATACATGATTTGCAGAATTCAAAGGTGTTTTTACATGGGGTGTACATCAGGGAACTTTCGAGGCTTGTTTTTTCTATGATTTCTCAAGCTACGAGGAGCTTTATGAAGCTATATGGAGAAGCTTCTCCTTTTTCTTCAGAATTTATTCAGTGGGTCTATGAAGAAATTGAAGTCTTTGCTGTTTCTTTTGCTAGATATGTTATATCTGTCTCAGAGGTAAGCAGCAGACTGTCCACAGCTGTAGAATCTGTGCAATTTGCGTTATCATATTGCTCTTTGTTAGAATCTCAGAGATTGGTGTTGAGGCCATGTTTGATTGAGCATGTTCGCCCTTGTATGGAAGATGTTCTTCTGATACATGTAGACCATTTTAAGAAAGTCATCGGCATCTTCACTGCAACTGATGCTTGGGTTTTAGGTAGATATCTTCTGTCTGGAATTTTAAATGAAAGCTGCTCTTCTAATGTTATTGGGGAACGACCAGAATATTGCCTTCTCACCAGTAGCGGCAGGAAGTTCGTAACTGTGTTGCAGGTTTGCTTGCTTATTTACAGTAAAAAGTATCATAAGTGAGAGGTCAGCTGCATATTGAATTGTTTTCTGCGCTAAATTTACTAATCAACTGGATATACAGAAACGTTTTATTTTTTTTTCAATTCAGCAGCTTTAAATCTCATCTAAGCTAACTTCTTGGAACTCTTAGAGACTGCCATGGATTTTACAGCATATATATACAGTCATCATCTATATTCTTAGAAAATGCCAACATGTTCACGTTGATTAAACCAGTATACTGCGGGCTACAATGAGAGCTCCTAATGTTAAATCCATTTTTTCTGCTGTCTTTATTTTGTCAAAACTCACAAGGCACAGTAGCCAATATTAGCAGGGAACCTGTTGGATTTCTGGAGGCATATTTAGTAAATTTAAGAACTCAAATACCCTTTCTTTATCTCCTTTTGGTTTCATGACACAATTTTATTCTTCGGAACTGACAAAAGTAGGAAAGAAACAAAGATTACGAAGCATGCTCATAGTGTATGCAATTCTGCTAATATCTTTTTTTTTTTTAATTCAGGCTATCACTGGAGATGTTACCCCTTTGATTGCACTTCAATTGGAAGATTCTATCCTCAGAGGACTCATGAACCTCTTCTCAGAGTACATAGCTATCCTTGAAAGAGCTATCACCTCTAAAACAAATGATTCAGGCATAATTTTAGCAGAGACAGTGCCTCAACAAGTTTCTATTCTGGCAAATCTATCAACACTTGAAAATCTATTCTCTAGCACTATTTTAAGTGTTTTTGGAAGCAACAATCCAATTGATTCTAGGCTAATGAAAAACCAGTCAGTTGGTTTTCATCAGCAGGAACTTGAAAGTCGTGTACTATTCGTTCAAGATGCATCTGCTAGGCTAAAAGCTCATTTCTTCCAGCAATTTGTATGCAGAATGATGTCTCCTGAGATTGGCTGTAAACTGACCCCCCAAAAGTGCATGGACAGTGAGGTTGATCCTGGCCTGGTTCATGATTTGGTGCCCTCTGTTGCCTTTCAGGTATATTTTCTTCCTTCAGAGAGGAACTTGATGACCTTGCATTTATAAAGCATTCACCAAGTGCTATTGTAGTAGTCCCGGGTAAAAGAGAAAAAGGAAAAGGGAAAGGGAGGAAGAAGGAAAAAAAGAAAGAAAGAGGGGAAACTTGTGTTATAGGTGGCCCTATTTTTTTGTTATGCATTAGGTAGGACAGGGTAAGAAATAAAAAGGTCTAAAGGCTTATATTCATTAGTCAATTTCCTTAAGTTGTCTGTTGACAAAATTCTACTCATACTGTTCTCATTTTGGTGTGCACCAACCAGGTGCTGTTTCTTGAACTGAGAAAACTAGGTAAACTTACAGACGAGGATGTTTTTGAAATGGATTGGTTGATGGAGCTAATGAGGGAATTGATTGAGGCCATATTTGTTTGGATTTCAAACGACAAAGAGATATGGGGGAATATTGAAGAAAAATTGAATTTGGAACATCCTGACATTCGGAATCAGGTATGTGCTATTGTTTTATGCTTGGAGAACTGCTTATTGCTAGTTTGTTCTTGTATCTGCTCA
>Ga0307510_10008421_pt1 | contig 12286 bp, 11 predicted proteins | sample 12_EM_MG_FD_207224 | JGI IMG/M metagenome (GOLD analysis project Ga0307510, IMG submission 207224) | Populus trichocarpa ectomycorrhiza microbial communities from riparian zone in the Pacific Northwest, United States - 12_EM | ecosystem: Host-associated > Plants > Roots > Unclassified | place...
TGTCACATGACAAGACGCGCTTTGGACGCGCGTCTAACCCGTTGATCAACACGTGGCAGATCGTGGGAACGATCAACAAGACGCGTCCACTAAACAATCAATGAACACGCGACGCGACTCGATCAACAAAGACACAACTCATTAGGGATAGACCCTAATCAAGATGTATAATGTAATCCGCAGTTACTGCACATCGACTGCGCAGTCCCCCATTACCTGTAATTATACCTACCCTAAACTGTGCACAGACCACCCTGTATTAGTATATAAGACCTACGAATTTAGGTGAACAGTCCTTAGACTGTTCTCTTGTCAATCCCCCACACTGGAGCCTTTCAAAGCTCCCTTATTGTCAGCAGCTCGCCCCTCGTCGTCTACAGTCTACTCCGTCCCGCCTCTCCTTGCCTTTTGTCTTTTCCTCCTCAACATATCCTTGCTGCTCCTTTGGATCAGTCACCTTCAACTCCGCGCTGTCGTTGAGTCTTGCTACCCATAAAGTAGTGAGTTCCCAACAAAGACTAACTTAGATAGTATTGCAGACTCTAGGTGCTTGACTTAGAGCGCAAGGGAATTGCTTAGAGGGATGGGAACAGGAGTGAACGCTCTAAGGAGCTTTAGGTCCTGGGATTACTGCAGGAGACCAAGTCTGGAGAGTTGGGGCTCTTCAGGAGGTCTTATATACATGAGCTACCTAGTCATCTATCTAACAAGTCAAGGAATGCGCAGCATGCCTTGGTAATGGATGAGTAAGTAGTTACTAAAGTAAACTATCATATGCAAAAGAGATTACAGTCCGCAGTAGAGAACTGCTTCACGCGTTAGAGATATACCGAGAGGTATGACTCTGAATGAGTCGAAGTGACTTGTACAGTATGGCTGATGTAATGCGTGGGAGTAGTGGTCGGAATAGGAAGGTACTGTGGCTGTAATGTAATTAGTATGCGTTAAGTGATAGCTGCTATGTATCTAGATAACAGGTAAGTCCAAGAATGCAGGAAAGCAGTAACGCAGACCGGGTATCATACTAATAAGGAAGGAGAGCTGATATAAGCGAATGCGCGTCGTTAAGTGGTACTTAACTGCGTAAATTCTTGATAAATTGAAGGAGCTGTAACAACCTTGATATCACAAGAAAACAACACGCACCTATCGAATTGATTGAGGCCAACGGCACCTATTACTGGGTTAAACTCCTCTTCAGACAAGACAAGTGGCAAACCAATCAAAGAGGCATATACAACGGCCCAGAAGTCAGCTGGTGGATCATATCAGACCCTCAGCACCCCAACCACATCTTTTACGAACAAGAGGCCAGCGTCCCTCTCACTATCGCAGCAGTCACCACAGCACTTCAGCAGCTTCCTACTCGCCCCAACACCCCAGATCATCCAACCACAATGGAAGGACAACAGGAAGAAATTAACGTCGCTACTGGCCAAGCCCAGCAAGAAGCACAGAGGATCAATGTCATCACAAATACCTCTAACGGCGCTCTCAAAGGAAACCCTCCACCTATATTCGATGGAGACAGGAACAAAACTACCAAGTTCTTACTCAATTGGGACCTATGGCACGCAGTAAACCAAGCCAACGATACCATGAAGAAACCCTTCTCAAGAATTGTCACTATGCTCAGCTACATGGATGGTACCCGCGTAGATGCCTGGAAAGGAGAACAACTTTTGAAACTCCAAGAAGCAGCAGACAATGGAACCCAAGAAACAGACAAAGATCTCTGGACTGATTACATAGAAAGGTTCAAGAACGCCTTCGTTAACCAGAATCATCGATCCGAAGCTTACCAGGAGCTATGCAAACTCAAGCAAGGAGACAGTCTTGACGACTTCTTTGCCAAGTTCAAGCAACTCGCTCATGAAGCAGACGTTCCCCTAGATGACACAGGAACCATCGAAACCCTCAAGCATGCTATGACTCAAGGACTCACTAGTACCATCATTAATTCCCCCACTTACAACCCTACGCTAAAGTCCCCTGGACTTTCAAAGAATGGGAAGAACAGGCCCGCAAATCCCATCTCAAATGGAAGGCAACAGCCGAGTTCACCCAAAAACATCAAGGACTCTTCCAAGCATTCAAACTTGCCCCTAGGCAGGTCAACAACCCAGGAAGAGGTGGTTATGGGAGAAACAACAACTGGAGGAACAGAAACGACCGACACACCACCTCTCAAGGAGGATATCATATGGACGTTGATGCTACAGTCACCTCAGACATCAATGCCACTGCTGGCAGAGGACAACAGCACTCCGAAGCCAAGAAAGCGGAACTCATGAGAACCAACTTGTGCTTCTACTGCGAAATCAAGGGACACCAAGCCAAGGATTGTTGCAAGAAACTAGCAGACCGCAGTAACTTCAGTGGTCGTCCCAACAAAGAAACTGTTTGAACAGGCAATGCACCCATTATGCCAGATATCCAAAATCTTGACAGTCTCACTGATTACTTGAAGGAAAATATGGACTCCTTCAATGAAGAAACTAAATTGGACTTCATCGGGAAACTTATGCCAAAGGATTTTCCCAAGGCCCAAAACTAGCTGCCTTAGTTAGGGCTTTCCAACTTGATAGTGTGTTTGTAAACAAGTCAAATTCAATACAATTAAAAGTTCCAATTTCACACTATCGAGGGATGGCAGAAGAAACAATTTTGCTTGACACTGGGGCAACAGAAAACTTTATCGACCTCAGTACTGTTACCAAACTCTGGCTAGGAACAAAACGAATTCCCCAACAACCAGTCTACAATGTTGACGGAACCCTTAACTGAAACAGAACCATTACTAGGGCATGCAACCTACTTGTCACTCAAGGAAACAAAAAGGAATGCACAAGATTCTATGTCACAAATCTAGGCCACAACAGAATGCTCTTTGGTTACCCTTGGTTCAAAATATTCAAACTGGACATTAACTGGGAAACAAGTGAACTCAGAGGACCAAAAGTCCAAATCGAAACCCTACTACATGGTACCCTTCAAAGAGCAAAGACATGGCTCAAACAGAAGAACCAAGAAAACGAAGACCTCATCCTTGAAGCACAGACATGCGCTCTATGGTTGGGAGTTACTCCTTCAGAAATGAGGGAAGGCCCAGTAGAAGTCAACCGCACACATACAGCAGTTGAAATGGCCCATAAGTACGCATCGGAACATGGGAAGGAGGAAGTCACCCTCCTGGAAGAATTCAAACATCATATGGCACTATTTTCAGATGAAGAGGCAAACAAGTTCCCACCAGCTTGCGGAGACAGAGACCACAAAATCGTACTCATGGACACTGCCCCTACCTGCTTCAACTGCAAAGTCTACCTGCTCTCAAGAGATGAGCAGGAAGTGGAGAACAAATTCATCAACGAAAATCTGGAAAAAGGCTACATCGCACCCTCAGACTCCCCCTACGGCTTCTCTACCTTCATGGTCCCTAAGAAAGACTTGAAGGAAAAGAGATATATTATCGACTATCGCCCCCTCAACACAGTCACCCAGAAGGACGTCACCCCACTCCCCAATCTCAAACAGTGTATCGAAAACTTGCAAGGAATGGAACTATTCAGCAAGTTTGACATCCGCTGGGGTTACAACAACATCCGCATACGGGAAGGCGATCAATGGAAAGCCATATTCAAAACACATTGGGGACTATTCGAACCCAAAGTCATGTTCTTTGGGATGAGTAACTCACCAGCCAGCTTCCAACGGTTCATAAACAGTATTCTTGAAGAACTATACGAATACTTCAAGAAGAAAGGCATACACAACATACAACGCATCCTCCAAAACTACATGGGCGACTGTGGTATAGGCACCCTCCTCAAACACTTCAAACTTCATATCAAAATCATTCACTTCCTATTCGACTTACTTGCACGTCATGGCCTACATCTCAAACTGTCAAAATCTGTCTTCATGCAGCCACAAATGGACTTCTTAGGCGTCCGAATTTCCAAGGAAGGAGCAACGGTCGATCCAGCTAAAGTCACCAGACTCAGGGATTATCCACACGAACTCAAAGACAAACAACAAGTTCGCGGATTCTTAGGAGTCGCTGGCTATCACTGCATGTTTTGCCCCAACTTCAGTATCATCGCCGCACCCCTTACAGCACTAACCAGAAAAGACATACCATTCAAATGGGGACCCAAACAAATCGAGGCCCAAGACAAACTTATCACCCTGATCACCAGTGCACCCATCCTAGCCAGACCCGACCCCAACAGACAATTCGAACTCGAAACCGACGCTTCACAAATTGGTACAGGAGCAATACTCTACCAACGGGACCCCCCTATCACTAAACCAGACAGCACTCAGAAACCAGGACCACAACGACCGGTGGGATTCCACTCCCAAAAATTCACGCAAACTGAGCAAAACTACCCCATCTACAACTGTGAATTCCTTGGAGTCATGAGAGGACTTCGCTGCTGGTCTCACTTGCTCAAAGGAACAACCATCCCCGTCCTGGTGTATACTGATCATGCAAACCTCAGGTACTACAGAGAGCCCTGCAAAATTGGGCCACGCCTTGCTGGTTACTTACCAGAATGCAAGCAATATAACATCCTACTGGAGTACAAACCTGGGGCTACTAACCAAGCAGACGCACTATCTAGGCGACCTGACTACAAAGGACCAAATGAAATCAACGAAGATGTCACTGTATGGCTGGACCAATATTTCTGTGACCAGCACACTTCAATCCATGTATTCGACATGGACAGCATAGGAGACAATCTGGACTCAAGAGTCAAATTAGCGCAATATCAAGAGCAAAGTAAACTCAAGCAATGGGCACCAGTTCACAACCTATCCCTACTGGACAGTACTCACTGGTACCATGGAACGGCACTTGTTGTTGTGGCAGACAATGACCTTAGGAGGGGAGTAACATCCCTTTTTCATGACCACAAAACCACTGGACACGCCGGAATTACCAAAACCCTCCAACTTATCGCACCTTACTACTGGTGGCCTGGAATGAAAATCTTTGTAACTGAGTACATCAAAGGCTGTGCTACCTGCCAAATGACTAAAGTCAACACTCATCCTGCTCATCCTCCTATGTTCCCTATCACCCCAACTGAAAATGCTCGACCTTTCAAGACCGTCGCCATGGACTTCATCACCAAGTTACCCCTATCAGGAGGATACAACACCATCCTCACAATCACCAATACAGATTGCTCAAAAGCATCTGTCTTTATCCCCTGCAATGAAGCAATCAACTCAGAAGGAGTCGCTCTACTCTACCTAAACAATGTTATCCCTCACTATGGCATACCTCACAAGATAATCTCAGACCGTGACGTCCGCTTTGTATCCAAATTCTCAATGGAACTATGTCGCATCCTGAATATACACCAAAACATCAGCACAGCCTATCACCCTCAGACAGATGGAGCCAGTGAATAAACCAACCAAACCCTTGAACAGTACCTACAGGTCTTCTGTGGCACTCAGCAGAACAACTGGCACACTTGGCTACCCCTCGCTCAGTATACTAAGAACTCTTGGCCTTCCGCTACAACCAAGAAAACACCATTCGACCAACTCATCGGTTACACCCCACAAATACATCAGCCCACCAGAAAGACAGATATCCCATCCCTTGAACAACGACTCTCATCCATTGATGAAGCCAGGAAAGCCGCCCAAGAGGCACAACGTAAAGCGCAAGAATCCTGGATCAAAGAATGTCCACGCTATTCACCATTCCCTGTCAAATCCAAAGTCTGGTTAGAAGGAACAAACCTACGACTCCCAAGCAACATCACACCCAAGTTATCACCAAGGAGATACGGACCTTTTGAGGTAGTCTCCCAAGTATCCAAAGTCGCATACAAAATCAAGTTACCCCCTACCTGGAAGATCCATGATGTCTTCCATGCATCCCTGCTCACGCCATACAAAGAAACCGATCAACACAGCCCCAACTTCCTGGAACCACCACCTGATATCCTAGAAGGTGAACCGGAATGGGAAGTCGAGCAGATACTCAAAGAAAGACTATTTGGTCGATGGAAAAAGAAGCAATACCTTGTATGCTGGAAAGGATATTTGCCAGCTCATGATTCCTGGGTTAACTCCAAAGATCTCCACGCTTCAGATCTACTAGCAGACTTTGAAAGTCAACCAAGCAGTATAAGAACCCTTGGAACCTCAGATGACCATTTCTATCCCCAATTCCCATGTCTTCCATCAACCACAAACTCCCCAGTACAGGATTCGCTACCTCTACCATCTTCACCTTGGGCACCGACAATGGAATCATCCTCATCCACATGCATACTGACAACAATCAACTCCACTTCTTTGGAACCTTCATCCAATGTGGACATTTCGACATCCAATTCCACTGGACCACTTGGCGACCAAGAGAAACCCTTGACGCCATCGACATCAACCACAAAGCAGTTGTGGTCCCAGTTGATAATGAAGAGCCTATCCTCAGGATTCCTGTCAAATATGAAAGATTCCCTTTTGCTCCCCATCCCCCTCAGTATCACCCCCGAAATCCCACACACCACGTCGTCCCTGCTAGCACTACTAGCAAGAGCAGCAGCAACGAAACAGCCATTACCCCTGCAGAAACAGAAAATATTCCACTTCACATCACCAATCCCGACCCCCTCACCCCCGCCGAAGAAACAGAAGACAACAACCGGTCCGAACAGTACACCGACACCAGACTCCTCCCTTCAGACCACCTTCTCCACATCGCTCAAGAAGAAATGTGAACAATGTATCAAAGATATGACCCGACTCAGCGACAAGTGGACTCTCCTTAATAACTGGTTCAAGAATACCTCAGTCGCCAGAATGTTCAGAAAGAAGGACAGCAATACCACCCTCTACCTTTACCACTTCCACCGACGACTCTATGACATGGTAACAAGAGAAATCCTCTTAGCCATCGCAAAAGAAAGAAACCTCCAGAAAAGAACCATCCTCCCATTTGGCACATTATCTCCTCATTATCAAACCCTGAAGGATCAAACATTCCTTGAAGGACTTCGCACCTTCCTTAGAGGTTGTAAGAGAGCTATGAGGAGCAAGTCGCCATCACCTGTGTTCATACCTGGTCCAGGTCCCTCAGGAGAAATAGGAGAACCAACTACCATTATTCCAGAACCACCGTCATCATCTCTACCAAAGGAGGTCATACCACTACCACCAGTTGTACCAAGAATACCATCACCCCCTCTTGTAAACCCGTCACCATTCATTCCAGCACTCACCAACACTAATTCACCACATGTGGAACCACCTTGAATTGCATTACCACCACTCCCCTTAGTACCCTGGGGATCACACCGACGAGAATACTCATCAATGGAACAATACGAACCACTGGTTCCAATGGATGAAACACCTGATCCAGTCAACATACCCCTACCCCTGTCCTTACCAATATCAGAACCAGTCACCCAACAAATGGAAAACATACTGTTACCACCAACCAAGTGGACCGTACCCTCCTCGCTTGATCTCATTCCCCTCCCATGGGATATACCACCTTTTTCAAGGATCACTCCACAACCATCACCCCAAGTTGCATCATCATCGCAACTACCCCTTATCGTCTCAATGACCCCTAGTTGTACCACTCCCTTATTACCCAAGCATCCTCTCACAGAAGATGAATCACCAGTCAATAGACCAACGCCTCCAGAATGGAAAAGAGTTCAATTCCTCCCAGTCACAGGGAAACGAAAAGAACTCTCGCCCGAAATGGAACCTTCACCCCCGATAGTATCATCATCTTGATTACCACAAATTCCACCCATTCGAACCACCCCATTACCCAAACACCCCCTTACGGAGGACGAACCGTTGGTCAACAAGGAAGGGCCACCTAGTTGGACCAGTACACAACCCTCACTCACTACTGGGAAATGACAGGAATCACTGCGACATATAGTGATGCCACTCAAACATAAGCGAAGTGATCCAGAAATACCACAGTCAAAGAGTCCTGAAGAACAACCCACTCCCCCTGATTCCCCCAAAACTTCAGCTGTATTGACACCCTCTGACTTTGGACTCACCGATCTTTATAGGACCCCAGTTCAAACGATCATCGAGGATGAGGATGAACTCATGGAGGAAGGAGAAACATCAGATTCTAACTCTTCAATGGAGGAAGGACAAATTGCAGACACAAGACAATCCACTCCAGATAGCATGGACATTGGAATACCCTGTGTCCCCTCCGACTGGTTGCAACCCTCTTCACCCTAGGTCGTGTGGTAACGACCACTCTAGGAAGGGTGTCATGTTACGATCCTGGGCCCTATTTTCATTTTTCCACTATTTCCCGCCATTTATTCTGCGCTCTTGGTCACTCGTCCTCCACTCGTTCCCTTACACACTGCTCGGACCGTCACCAAATCACTTGACAAGTCACCTAATGGATCACCTGATTATTCTGCAGTCAGATATCACATGCCATCACTCCGCAGTCCACAGCATTCCGCAGCATCACTATTTAACCCTTTATGGATTGCCAGCTCATTGCCACGTCATGATGAGACCGCCAGCTCATGATGGAGCTATACTTAGAACTGCCAACTCATGATGAACCTTACTATACATGACAGTATTATTCTGTGACTCCTGTGACCCATTACTTCTCACTTGTATATAAGCACCCATACTTTTAGCAGTTAGGCCCTAAGCCTAACTTGGTTTTCAATCCAAGACTTGTAGCTTCCTGTCACCGCCACAAAGTGAGGGCAACACTGATTCAGTGTTGGTTTAGATAGACTGTCCTAACTTGGCGGTATGTCGCGTGGATAGCTTGGTGCCAAGTTGTTGTCAATACAGTATATGAGAAGTGGTTCCCACACTAGAGTGACGTCCTAGTGCCCACTTGTAGTAATATGAAAGAGATGAGAAGGGGAGTTGAATTGACAGGAGATTCAACTTGCCGTCTTAGGGATAGCAATGAGCCTCTTTTATACTAAAGATACAGGTACAACTAATCACCATGTAGTAAGCCAGATACGTGCTATGACTAAGGTACTATGAGGATCAGTAAGCGCCTCCAGCTCGATCAATAAGCACAATAGAACTATCAGTCATCTGATCACCAATCACTAGGGCTGGTTCCCACAACTTACAAAGGCTGTATCGTATGAGTAATGACGATCACCTAAGGCCGGTCACATTACCTCCCGCTCTAGCTAGCACAACCACATGTGGACTTTTTCCACCCTCCTCTAGTGGCAAGCTGCTCATTCCTTTGCTGAACGAACAGCGTTGCCAAGCACTCCATGTGCGCCAGTTGCTTGGGGGCACGAGCCAGCTCCAACCGTCCTTCGCAAATAGTCTTCGCGATCGTAACTGCCCCCGCTTCAGCTTCAAGTCGTTCGAGTTCCGCATTGATACAGGACAAGTCATCGTCCAGTTTGCAGTAGCGCGCGATATCTGCAGCAACGCCCCAGTCATCAAGTTGGTGGGCCGCTTTGGTGAAGTTAGCGTGAACGGCAGGGGTGCCGACGAGGAGCTGGTGGAACCAGGCGGGAAGGGGGTCAATGGGTTTGGATGAATAGACTGCCTGGGCGTAGATGGGGAGTGAGTAGGGGGTGTCCAAAGGCCCTTGTTCTTGTCCGTACACCTGAACGTACCCGTCGTGCGCTGGGGTGACCCAGTAGGCCTTGGCATATGCCCCTTCGCCCAGTGGGATCTTGAGGTCAGGATACATGGTATTGCGGACATACCCATCTGGGGCTTGTTCGTAAGTTTCGGCATACCCCTTGATGGTAGACTCGAGTCTCTTGATCCTGTCTTCGAAGGCAAGCATGGCGAAACGATGGACCTCTTCGCGATTCTTGACAGTCTGGACCAGACCAGTTGTGATCTCTTGGAGGGTGACAGGGTCGATATCGGCATTTGAGGCGAATATGTTCTCCACTCCACAAGGGGAGTAGCAGGACGGGGGTGAGTTGGGACAACTTCCAGGGGATTTGGCAGAGGCATTGGCAGAATAGTCTGACATGACGGGGGTGGGGTTGTTGCTGATATGGATGAAGGAGTAGTGTTCACCGTTAAGAGTGATAGGTGCAAAGGGGTTTGCAGCAAAAGTATGGATGTTCGAGAGCATGGACGTGAGTGGTATGGATATGTTGTCCAGGGTGGAAGACGTGGAACTTGTGGGTGGTGAATGGGGGTGGACGAAGTAGAGATGCTAGGAAGTTCTGGCGTGGTGGGATCAGGGGTGGTGTCCAGGGAGTTTCTTCCCAACTGAGAGGTTCTTGGTCAATAGCCAGGGTGAAGGGAGATAGGGTCTTGTACCGATAAACGACCAGCATTTATACCCTCTAGCGGAGTTCCTTTGTGATAAGCTCTGACTAAGTCTGGAGCGTGAGTGTCTGCTGCGGGTTCCCATGTGTCATCGCTATCAGGATATCCCTTCCAATGGATCAGATATTGCAGGGTCCTGTTACGCCCAAAGTATCAATGGTTACGAATTTGCTCCACTTCGTATTGTTCTTTATCATTGATCAGGTCAGGTGGTGGTCGGGAGAAGTTTGGGCCGTATGTGGTCGTTTCGTGATAGGGTGATAAGAGCGAAGCATGGAACACATCGTGAATTTTCCATGTTAGGGGTATGGCCAGCTGATACGCCACAGGAGAGATCTCCTTGATGATCTTGAAGGGTCCATATCTTTTAGGGGCTAGCTTCGTTGCTTGATATGGAAGATGGAGATTCTTTCCTTCTAACCAAACTTGGTCTCCGGCTTTGTGTTGTGCCGATGGAATTCCTGATTTCTCAGCGATCTGGTTCAGGGCCACAATTGCTTGGGCGCATCTTTCTTCCATCAGATTGATCCTTTCTTCCATTGTTTCATTGATGGATGGGGTGGTAATTGCTGGGTTCAGTTTGAGATCGTACCCCAGAATTATTTGATTGGGCGATAACCCTGTGGTTGAGTTCTTTCAGTTATTGTGTACTGCCATGGCCAGAGCCAACCATTGAGTCCAGTCTTTCGGGGCTGCTGATGTCACTAGATGGAGGTATTGTTCTACCCATTGGTTCTTCCTCTCGGATAATCCATCTGTTTGGGGGTGAAACGCTGTCGACAGATTCTGTTGAATGTCTAGCCTTTTTGTCAGGGCTCTTCCGAAGTGTGATGTAAATCGAGGGTCTCGATCACTGATGATTTTGGTGGGTAATCCAAACCATTGGAACACGTGATCCATATAGAGTTGAGCGATGCCTGGTCCCATGATAGTTGTATCATATGCTAGGAATATAGCGGCACGTGAACATCCTTGATCTACAATGGTGAGGATAGCGTTCTTTCCTTTTACCGGGGGTAATCCTGTGATTAAATCCATTGCTACTCTTTGGAATGGTCGAGTATTGGTTTCAGTGGGAATGCGGTATGGTGGTGTCTTAGTGCGATGGGTGATGATTTTATTTTGTTGGCAGATCGCACATCCTTTCACATAGTTTGCGATCCATTCTTTCATTCCTGGCCATTGGTACCGTTCTTGGGTTTTGCAAAGTGTTTCATCTCAGCCTGGGTGACCAGCAGATGGATGGTTGTGCATGAGGTTCATGATTCCTCGTTTGACTATGTCAATAGGGGGTACGCTGATCTTTGGTTCAAAAGTTGTAGTAGCAACTTTGAATTTTTGTTCTGGCAGGACTGTGACTTGTTGGTTATCTTCTTTTCCTTGGTCTACTCCAGGTAATCACGAAAGAGCATCGGGTGGAATGTTGGTTTTTCCCGGAATATAGAGGATGTCAAAGTTATATTCCTGTAGGTCTGCGTGCCAACGCACAGTTCTTCAGTTGAGGTTTTTAGGAGACTTCCAATATTGGAGGTTTGTGTGGTCTGTCATGATGGTGAATGGTTCTTTGGTCCATCCTAGGTATGGTCGCCAATGTGAGAGTGCTTTCATCACAGCTAGTAGCTCCCTCTCATAGATGTCATAGTTTCGTTCGGCTGGAATGAACGTGGCTGAGTAGTAGGCGATGGGATGGAGTATGGGTTTTTGGCGTTTTGAAAGAGCAGAAGTTGTGGGGATGTCTCCCTCCTGTGAGAGTACAGTGCCTACGCCATATGCTGAAGCGTCAGTTTGGAGGAAGAACTTTTTCTTGAAGTTGGGTTGTTTAAGAACCAGTGCTGCATAGTGTTGCTGGGGCTCAAGCCGATGTTTTTGAGAAATCAGTGATAGAAAATCAAATCAAATAGTGAAAAATATGAAAATAAAGATGGAGATAGATTAGTTCATAAGCCTGGGAGACACTTAAGAC
>Ga0307510_10008422_pt1 | contig 12285 bp, 7 predicted proteins | sample 12_EM_MG_FD_207224 | JGI IMG/M metagenome (GOLD analysis project Ga0307510, IMG submission 207224) | Populus trichocarpa ectomycorrhiza microbial communities from riparian zone in the Pacific Northwest, United States - 12_EM | ecosystem: Host-associated > Plants > Roots > Unclassified | place...
AAGGTGTTGAAGTTCCCTGTAGTCCAGCGATTTCAGATTTTGGAGTTCTGAGATTTTAAGAGAACAAAGACTGGGTGGAAGCCGCAAACTTTCAGGGAAGGATTCCACTTCTTTGCACATACCAATAGTTAAGCGTGAAAGAGAGTGGAGTTTTTGCAAATTCCATTCTGAGCAGGCATTAATGAGTTTCTTGCATGCATAGACCTCAAGTGATTCTAATTTGCAGGGCAATCCCCCTTTTGGAAATGACTCAAGTTCTGGACACCTTCTTAAAGAAATTTCCACGAGGGATGGGAGAAGGGAGTCCATATATTCAGGCAGTGACTTCATCTTAGAGCAGTTCCGCAACCGAAGCACTGTCATATTTGGAGCAGCTAATCCTCCTTCGGGAAAAGATACCAAATGGGGGCAGTCCCTGATATCCAAGGAATAGAGAGATGTGACATCCCCACGAGCTACTTCATGTGAAGAAAGGGATTGGAGATTTGGACATCCATGGATCCGAACTTGCTTTAACTGAGGACACTGGTCCAGTGGGAAGCTCTCAAGTGAATCACAGTTCCTTACTAGAATTTTTTCTGTAGTGGACAAGCATCCCTTTAATAGAGAGTCAAGGGACTTCAGTCGGTCAAGTTTGAGGCTGTGCTGCCCAGAAGACAATTTCTCTAGCAGCACTTCTCGAGAATCATCTTCCACCTCTACTATAAGGAAGCTCGGAATCCTTGGAAGTAAAGACACAAGCTGTGGACATTTCCTGATCTCAAGTGTTGTTAAACAGGGAAGTTGACAGTTGGGCAGGACTTTTGTTAGGTGTGGACAACAATTTATGTAAAGCTTTTGGAGGCGAGGGAAAGCTCCACCTTCATCATCTTCTGAATAGAAAAACCACTCGTGCCATTTTGACATCCCTTCAAATGTCAAAATTTCAAGGGATCCAAATGGCTTCTTCATGGATGTGCAACTTCCATAGAACTCGGGACCAACAACCATGATTTCACCAAATTCTTTGATCAGGAGATCTTTCAGAGACACTAGCTGTCCAAGTGGAGGTAAGGAGGAGCAGTATTTACAGCCAATGAGCTTCAAGGAAACTATATTTGAGAACGAGGAATCTCCTATCCAATCTGGAAATCTAGTACCCATATAACCAACAATTGAAAGGCATTCAATGTTCATATGAGGCTGTAATTGCTCCAGTACGAGTCTTTCATGCAGTGAATCATTAGTATCACCTTTCCAAGTTAACTCCAACTCCTTAAGCAGTTGTTTACCCTTCAAATTGGCTTTTATTGCATTCTGAGCATCCATGACATTTTGAAGATTCCAAATGCGGAGCGTTCCTCTTAGGTGCTGGAGCTTCCCCAACTCATTAATGCTTGACCCACTTTGTTTTCCCAAAAAGAAATCAGTTAACTTAAGGAGTTTTGTTAGCTTACTTAATTGTGATGGCATCGCTTGTAACTTTGTTTTTGTAATATCAAGATGGCATAAGTTGATCAATTTCATCATGCTGGTAGGCAACTCAATGAGGTCTTTGCATTCATGCAAAATTAATGTTTGCAAATTATATAAAGTACTCACAGAGTCAGGCAACCTTACTATTGATGTTGCAGATAGATTCAAGTATCGCAAATGCTTCAGATTACCAATTGAATTAGGCAAACCAACTACATCATGATCCAGAGACAGAGACAGTGCCCGTAAGCACCTGAATGTCAGAAATAAATTGTTCATTGCCCCATTTCCAACATGTCTCCCCTGCTGCCAGTGTGACCGATTGAAAAGCAAAAGTGTACGCAAAAAGTGGGCTTCACAAGCACCTTTCAGTATCATAGTGCCATCACCATGTATTCTTGCAAACGATAAATGACGGGCCTTTTTACTAATCTTACTTGAATTGTCATCCTCTAACCTGCAGCAAAATTCTCCAGAAACAAATTTTGCTAAGTCATTTATTAGGTCATGCATAACAAATGACGATGTATAGCCACTTGATTGTTGAAAAAATGACCTTGATACAAGATCATGAAAATACTCTTCGCCCAAATCTTCCATCTCCATGTTTCCTTTAGGTTGGTTTATAAAACCCTCTGCCATCCATAGAAATAGTAATTCCTCCTTCTGAAATTCATAACCTTTAGGAAATATTGCAGAGTAAGCAAAACATTGTTTTAGATGCGATGGGAGATAACGATAACTCAATCTCAAAGCTAGAAGAATGTTGTCAATTGGTAAATCCCACATATCACTCCTCAATATCTTCATCCACTCCTTAGCATCTCTTTTGGAGCGAAGGAGACCCCCAAGTGTTTTTGCAGCTAGCGGCAGGCCTTTACATTTTCTCACTATTTCTCTTCCAATTACTTGCAAATCTGGATGTAGGGATGAATTTCCATCATCAAATGCATGTTTTGCAAACAAGAACCAGCAATCATCGTTGGTTAATTCCTTTAGACGGTAAGTTGCAACAGTACGCATGACTGATGCTACGCTTTCATTGCGTGTCGTGACAATAATCTTGCTTCCCTGTCCTGCCGACTTTAGAGGTCTCATTAGAATATCCCAATCAGCATAGCTATTATTCCAAACATCATCTAAAACAAGCAGAAATTTTTGCCCCATTAATCTCTCCCTTAGCTTTAGTTGAAGCTGATTTGGAGTCCTGGCATCATCAATCACCGAACCGAACTCCTCAAGGACATCATTTGTTATCTTGAAAACATCAAAATTTTCTGAAACACAGACCCATGCTTTGAGATCAAATGACTCCTGCACTCCGCGGTCATTGTAGACAAGCTGAGCAAGAGTAGTCTTACCGATTCCACCCATACCAACAATGGGAATCACATCTAAGTTTTTCCCATTTGAAACATCAGATAGCAACAACTTCAGTATAGCTTCCTTATCATGATCCCTACCGCAAACATCAATATCATCCACCAAAGAAGTTGTTGGTGTTTTCTGTAATGATGCTTTTTCTCTCATACCCTCCCTCAAACCGAGGGCATCCTTTTGTTGTACTAAATATTCAAGTCTATCAAGGATCTCTCCCAACTTTTCTTCCATCTCTTCCTTCTCCCTTCTACTAGAAGACAAAGTTCTAAGCGCCTGATTAGCGGTGATTTGTGATCCAGCTTCCACCTCCAACCGCAGAGCTTCATAAGCAATCTCATCCAACAAGTCATCTGCTTCATACACGGCATCTTTAAGCTCATCAAGCCACTCTTTCACAGCTGGCTTGGTAACCTGCTTCTCCTCTGCATCATCAAGCACTCCATTGACAGATATCATCATAATCTTCAACTTCTTAAGCAGCCTTTCATTGAGTTTTCGCTCCTTGAAGAAGTCTAAAACCTCACGAGACGCCATTCTATCAAACAAAACTTGAAGGAAAGCAGAGAGAATTGACCCTCCTACCAAAGCTGCAGCCATAGCTTCTCCTTCTTCGAAAAGGGTCTGATTACAAAACGAAAACTGATCAACATATAGAAAATTAACTTGAAATCTCGACTTGATAGTTGACTTTACTTTGTTTATAAAGCAAGACATCAAGAATTGGCAATTACAAAACTTGTTATCAATGACCGTTGACTTTACTTTGTTAGCAATCGTGGCGGCAATAAAAATCACAGAAGAAATTAAGCTAAAACAGGATTCAAAATATAAGCAAATAAAACCGAAAAATGAAGAACAAAAAAATTAATGGGAATCAAACATATAAGAGCAGAGAAAAGGAACAGCAAGCATCAATCTGCTACTGTTAAAAAGAACACCTCAAAAAAAAAAGGTAACAATGAAGTGAGAGCATAAGAACCCATCATTACCTTTGCAAAACCTGTAAGATGAGAGCTTCTTAAATCTTGGTTACAGTTGCTGCATAAAATGGAGGATTACTTTTTATCGTCAAGTGTGGGGCTTTTGGGGTCTTGGCTTGGTGTCTGCGTTCTAGCGCTGGCTGGTGGCTGGTGGCTCGAGGTAGTTGCGCACGCATTTGGCTCTAGTAGCTCATCTGCTACTTATTTTTATAATTAATAACATTTTTTTATATAACAATTCTCCGGATTAATTTACACGTAACTCGATTAATTTCTTAAAATTTTAAAATTAACAACCTTAAAATTTATAGTGTTTGAATTAATGATCTTTGAAAAGTAAATTTAAAATCTGATCAGTTAAACTATACCCCTCAAAATTTAATAACATTTTATATTATGGATTAAAAATGCAAAATATCTCAACAATCCACTACCATGACCTATTTAGAATTTAAATTATTATTTTTTTATTTTAAATTATTTTTTTAATCTTTTCAGACAACATGTCTTTCATCAGCAACCAAACTTCACCACAAAGAGAATAACACCACAGACATAAACCAATTCAGTTACCCATTAAGGTTGTTCGCTCATTCCTCGACAAGTTTACAACTTGAAAAACCCTCAACATTTCCATGACCACCCACCATCACCAATCCATTACCAATCTATTAAAGATATTGAAGCGATTCTGAAGATCTTCACTATTATGCCATTACCAAGTATAACTTATTTGTTATCTAGTTTAGATATGATTGTGTATTTATCATTAGCATATAATCTTAGCATAAACATGGGAGAAATATACGTAGGATTGTCTTTCCTTGCTGCAAGTTTTTCCCACTCTATAAATACATATGTACAGCATAAGAAAGGGATGAATGTATAACTCTGTTTTACTACTGCACTGTCTCACGTCTCTTCATTACTCTGCTTCAAATTTCTACATGGTATCAGAGCATAGTGTTTGAATTCTCATACTATAGGGAGAGACAATGGTGTTGTCATGGAAGACCACTTGAAGGATGCATCGATATTGGATCAAAGGTCTCAGCACTAGCAAATTGTTCTGATGATACCAACACATCTCAAATATTGAGTTTTGTGTTGTTGAATGAATTCAATTATCTTCCTTGGTCAAGGGCTGTCACTATTGCTCTTGGTGGAAGATCTAAGTTGGGGTTCATAAATGGTTCTATCGTTCCTCTAGAAGTTAATGATCCAGAATATGCAACATGGCTTTCCAAGAACCGGTTGGTCATGTTTTGGATCCTCAACTCCATGGAAAGGAATCTTGCTGAGATTTTTAGTTTCTCAGAATCATCACTGGACCTGTGGGATGCAATTCGTGACATGTATGGAAATCAAAATAATGCTGCCAGGATATTCCAAATTCATCGCGAGGTTGCCAGCCTTCACCAGGAAGGAAAGCCCTTTGTTCAGCTGTTGGGAAGCCTTAAAAACCTGTGGAATGAACTAGAAATATATCGCCCACACACTACTGATGCTGCTATATTACAAAAAAGAACTGAGGAGGATAGGATTTTTCAGCTGCTGGCAAGTCTCAGCCCAGATTTTGAAGACCTGCGAAGCCATATTCTGATGAATCCAGAACTACCATCCCTGAAATTGGTTTGCGCCACCATCCAACGTGAGGAAATACGTAGGAAAGTAATGACGCGTGATGTTGGAGTTTTTGAAACTCGTGCTTATCAGACCAAATTGACGCCGCAGGATATGAATTCTGGTTCTTTTGATCATGGTCAGCATAGACCATTATCATATTAAAAAAACTACAAAGGGAAACGAACTGATTTCAAGTGTCATTACTACCACAATCTTGGTCATAATGCAGATCGTTGTTGGCTCCTTCATCCTGAAATTAAGCCTAAGTTTGAAAAGGACCTAAGAAGACCACCAAGATGCGCAAATAATCATAAGTCATACCTTGAAAATAATCATGTGAATTCCACCAAAAGCTTTTCTGCCAATTCTGCATCTTTGACATCTGATTTTGCTAATTATTTGCACGACAAGCATGGCCAAGGAAAATCACATGATGAATCTACCAATCAAGACCAGAAGCAACCAACTGCTCTTCTCAGTCACTTTGCTGATTTTTTTAGCAGAAGCAGACTCGAAAAATAGCCAAGGTAATCTGATTGCTTTCATGACTGCATTAGAACTTGTAAATTTGCATGATCTTTGGATAATAGATTATGGTGCCACCGATCACATGTCAAACAAATTAGATAGACCTTAAATCATTTGTCAAACCCATATTTGTATATGTTGCTGGTGGGAAGGGTGCTTATGTTAAAGGGAAGGGAAAAATTAATCTACTCTCTGATAAGATAGTGTCTGATGTTCTATTTGTACCATCCTTTCCATTTCAATTGCTTTCAGTCAGTAAGATTACAACCACTCTAAACTATGAAGTAATTCTTACTTCTTCCAAAGTTGTGTTTCAGGATCTTGTCACCAAGGAGATGATTGGTGAAGGATTTTTCCTGCATGGTCTGTATTATATATCCTAAAAATCACAAGTCTTCAGGGGTTTTCAAGCAACAACTAATCCACCCATGAGCACCTCTTATGGCATCGTCGTCTAGCTCACCCTTCAGAGTCTATTCTTAGTAAAATAAAGTCGGTTCAAGTACATGAATCGCTCAATTGTGAGATTTGTCATTTTTTAAAATCTACAAGACTTCTGTTTACTCCTTCAATGTCAAAAAGTACTCATGCATTTGAACTTGTTCATTCAGATGTATGGGGACCCTTCCATACTTTCATTGATGGTTTTAAATATTTTGTTATATTTATCGATGACTTCTCTAAGGTTACTTGGGTGTATCTGCTAAAAACTAAGCATGACGTATTTGTTTGTTTTAATGATTTTCATTTGTTAGCAATCAATCAATTTTCAGCTCCCATTGAAATCCTTCGATCTGATAATGACACCGAATATATGTCCAAAGACATGTCAAAATATTTACATTTTAATGAAATTCTGCATCAAACTAGCTGTGTTGGTACACCTCAACAAAACAGGATATCTGAACGTAAAAATCATGATCTGCTTGAAAAAACTCGTGCCATTATGCTTCAAATGAATGTTCCCAAAGCTTTCTGGTCCTACGGAGCTCTTACAGCTGCTTATCTCATAAATCGTTTACCCAGCCGAGTGCTGGATTTTAAATCTCCTCTTGAAGTTTTGCAGGATAAAGTTTCAGATATATCTCATCTTAAAGTATTTGGCTGCACTTGTTTTGTGCACTTACTAGCTACGTATCGGGACAAGCTGGATGCTAGAGCGATCAAGTGCGTCTTTTTAGGTTATTCCACAACTCAAAAGGGATACAAGTGTTGTGACACTGTGTTGCAGAAACTATATGTTTCCATGAATGTGAGATTTCTTGAAGATACTGAATATTTTTCTGCAGGAAATCAGGGGGGATGTTGTCAGATCTTTTTCCCTTACCTAGCATTGAGAATGTCAGTCTGCCTCCATCCATCATTCCAAGTTCTGACCGACAGATTCAGGTTCAAATAACTCATTGAAATGATACTACTAATCGGGATACTAAAATTCAAAATGCATCAGATTTCAGTGATGTTGTTGTTCTTGACTCGGATTCAAGCAATAAAAATACAAGCATATGAGAATCATCTATTGACATGCTGCCAGCTACTAGAAGAGTTTCCCTTCGAACTCGTCAAGCATCATCTCGAATGCAAGATTATATCACCTATAATGTGAAGTATCCTATTTCCAGGTTCATGTCCTATCATCGACTTTTTCCATCATATAGTGTTTTTCTTACTTCCATATCAGCTATTCAGGAACCAAAGACATTTCATGAAGTGCAATCACAGGCAGTATGGCAGCAGGCCATGAATGAAGAATTGAAGGCACTTACAGAAAATCACATGTGGAGTGTGCTACCCTTGCCTGCTGAAAAACAAGTTGTAGGCTTCATTGGATATTTAAGACAAAATTTAAGTTAGATGGTTCAGTTTATCGGCATAAAGCTTGTCTCGTGGCTCATGGTTTCACTCAGAAATTTGGTGTTGACTACAAGGAAACATTTGCTCCCGTGGCCAAGATGACCACTGTCAGAATCCTTCTATCCGTTACTGTCAACCAGGGATGGTTCCTATGTCAAATGGATGTAAGAAATGCCTTCTTACATGAAGAGTTTGAAGAATAAGTGTTCATGAAATTTCCTCCTGAACATCCATAGAATGGAAGCCCTACACTTGTCTGCAAACTTCATAAGTCTATTTATGGCCTGAAGCAGAGTTCTTAGGCCTGGCATGCTAAATTAAGTTTTGCACTTGAAGATATTGGTTTTACAAGAAGTTCTACAGATTCTTCTTTATTTATTCAGCTTGGGTGCACTCATAAACTAGTTGTGCTAATATATGTGGATGATCTGATTATAGCAGGAAGTAATAATGACTCAATCACTCAACTTAAAAGGGAGCTTCAACAGCAATTTTCAATTAAGGACCTTGGCTCCTTAAAGTACTTCCTAGGCATTAAAATGGCCGCCTCCAGTAAAGGTTTTTTTCGCAATCAACGCAAGTATGTCATTGATTTGTTGAAGGATGCTGACATGTTGCACACAAAGCCGGTTGCAAACCCTTTAGACAGCAAGTTAACATTGGACCCTTCAAGTGAACCTCTTGCTTCTTGCAATCATTATCAGAAGATTGTTGGTAAACTAATTTACTTAACAATCACTCGACCAGATATTACATTTACGGTCAGCCTTATCAGTCAATATATGCATGCTCCAATAGTTTAGCATTTTGGTATAGTAAAGCGTATCTTGCGGTATCTAAAAGGGACAAATGGTCGTGGCATTGTTATGACTCGCAATGGTCATACTAACGTCATGGGCTACACTGATTCTGACTGGGGAAATTCTCTCGATCGTCGATCTACCACTGGATATTGTATGCTTGTTAAAGGAAATTTGGTATCTTGGAAAAGTAAGAAACAATCGGTAGTAGCTCGTTTAAGTGCTGAAGCAGAGTATCGTGCTATGGCTTCTGCTACTTGTGAACTGATATGGCTCAAACACCTTCTTGCAGATTAAGGTTTTCCTAGTATCACTCCTATGATGTTGTTTTGCGATAATCAAGTTGCTATGCATATTGCGTCCAACCCGGTATTTCATGAACGCACCAAACAATATTGAAGTAAATTGTCATTACATTCGTTTGCAAGTTCAAGCTAAACTTATCCATCCTCAGTATGTACGTTTTCATGATCAACTAGCTGATGTGCTCACCAAAGCCTTACCTTCTACTCAATTTCACCAGTTATTAAGCAAGCTTGGATCCACCAATCCACTGGATCCAGCTTGAGGGGGAGTATTGAAGATACTGAAGCGATTCTGAAGATCTTTACTATTATGCCATTACCAAGTATAACTTATTTGTTACCTAGTTTAGATATGATTGTGTATTTATTATTAGCATATAATCTTAGCATAATCATGGGAGAAATATACGCAGGATTGCCTTTCCTTGCTGCAAGTTTTTCCCACTCTATATATACATATATACAACATAAGAAAAGGATGAATGTATAACTCTGTTTTACCACTGCACTGTCTCATGTCTCTTCATTACTCTGCTTCAAATTTCTACACCATCATTTATAGTTCGAGCTTCCAAGAGATATTGCTCAACTAATTGTTCAAGAACTGTGTGTTCATTTTCTTATCACTTTGCATGTAATTTTCTTGGGGGTTGTGGTTATTTCCATTCTTGTGTTTTTTTTCAGATCATTTCTTCGGATTTTCATCACCTTTGACATAATGTTTAAACTTCATCGATGTATGAATATAAGAGCATTCGATGCATCCTTAAATATTAGGCAAAGAATAAGAGTGACGAGTGTGAGATACCGAGGACGGAAACACTGTTGGCAGAGACAATTCAGAGCTTTTTGTAGAGTAATTTTGAGCCTACGTTGTTGGCAAGGGCGAACGCAATGCAAAGGCTTGGGTGGGCTCTAGCCCAGGTCAAGATTTTATCAATATTTTTTTACTAGTTTTATGTAAAACAAATTTGTAATTCTTGATTGAGTTATTATAAATTTTTGAAAATTTACATGGAGCCTTCTAATATGATGTTTTAGCTTGTTTTAAAATTCAAAATTTTTGGATAAATTCAGAAATTTGATAAAAAAAAAATCATAATTTGGTCAGTTTTACGTTATTGGGTGTAATTTTCAATCCGACCATCAGATTGAACTGAAATTTTATGAGGGATCTTAAAATATATTGAATAAAATCTGGTTAAAATTTTAGGATGAACAAAGTTTGGTAATGCTAACAAAAAAAAAAAGAACCGTCAAATAAATGCAAAACGACTCATTAAAGGTAAAATGGTTATTTGCCATTAAAAAATAAAATAAATTAATTCTTCATTCCTTTTATATGTTGCTGACTGGGCAAAAGCAGAATAGAAAAAGAAAGAAAAGAAAAGGCGAGAGAGAAATAGAGAAAAGTAAGGGAAAAACATTAAAAAAAATTCAAGAAAAAAAAAAGTGACAGAATAACCTTGTAAACTTACAAAGTCCAACTTATAAAACACTAACCTAAGGAAGAATCAAGTGAAGAAAGGAGGAATTGAGAGAGGGAAAAAAATTAATTACTTTGTTTTTCAATTGACATGAGATTGCTATTTTATCCCGGTAGAGGGGTTGTTACAATATCAATTCAAATTCGATTATAGATGAATTATATTCCACAAAACATCGAAAGATGTAGCTTCAATAGTGAGTTTATTTTTACTTTCACTTCAATTTTATGTACTTTTAAATTTATTTTTTAATATTTTAGATAGTGTATTTGAATTAAAACTTTACTGTTAACTTTAAAAATTCATATATATAAATTAATAATTTATCTTTAAAAAATTATATATTTATTTAATAGTTCAGGGTAGGAAAAATTACTAGCTCCACCCTTGGTTGTTGGGTGCATGTAAAAGTTGGCTTGCTCTCTAGAATAAAACGACTAGGATATTCAAGAGTTGCTTGTGCTTCTCCACCATTACATAGAGAAAACATGGCTATCAATGCTTAGAGTTCAAAGATAAACCCTAATTTCTGGCTATATTTGTTGTTTTTAATCTTGCAGAGATAACAAAGAGCATTTGATACGAATAATTAATGAATTATCCATAAAAGATTTGAGTGGGTTAACCATAACGCTGCCAACCCCGGCCTATTTGAGCCCTAGCACAGATGCCTCTTCTGGGCAGGGACAGATGATCATGACTACTGCTACTTGTAAACAAAAACCTACCCTATGTCTCTGTCTCCGACAGTGAGCCGTCAAGTGACTTGACAAACTCTCTTCCTTCCTTCTTGTCCAATTCATGATCTTCATTCAGTTTCTCTCGTATTGAAGAAAAGAAACTTCAAAATGAAAAAGGATGTGGAGGTTTGTTTTTGAATTTTAAAAATATTTTTAAAATAAATTTAAAATGTTTTTTATTTTTTATTTTAAATTAATATTTTTTGATGTTTTTAAATTATTTTAATATACTAATATAAAAAATAATTTTAAAAAAATAAAAAATATTATTTGATACATTTCTGAGTAAAAAACATTTTGAAAAACAATCACAACCACACTTTCAAACATATTAATATATTTATTTATTTATTATGTATTTAGATTATTTTGATGTGTTAATATTAAAAATTTATTTTAAAAAATAAAAAAAATATTATTTTAATATATTTTTAAATAAAAAATACTTTAAAAAATAATAACTATTTAAATTCCAAATATTATATTATGCTATTCTTTCCTCTCTTTTCGCGACTGCTCTCTTTTTTTTTTACTTGCGCAATTGGGCATGTTTAGGTCCGGTTGGGCCCTTTCTATTCTTCCTAGCAGGTTGGCCCGTTGGGCCCAACCAGCTGTCTGGTGCTCTTTCTTTTTCTTCCCGGATGGTTGGGTCATATGGCCCAACCAGCTGTCGGGGTGGACCATTGGGCCTAATAAGCCCTCCTGTTGGGCTTTGTGCTGTCAGATTTGATTATGTGATTCAGTAAGGAGAGATGATGGCTTGACTCCCTTCCACAGTTCAGTTGGATTTCTTCCTCAACCTGTAGCAAAAATCCTTGTATTTGGAAAAGGAAAACCCTAAACCCTCTTCCTTCTGATTCATATTCAGATGAGGCTCTCTCTGTGTCTCAAAATGAAGCTCTCTCCAAGTCTCCTGATTTCTCTCTTGCCAAAACGCTTTATAAAGACAGCACCTTCTCCTCCCACAACTCCACTACCCACCAGAAGTAATACCACCTCATCTTCTCCATCATCGTTTACACTTCAATTTCTTGTTAACTCATGTGGGCTTCCTTTAGAAACTGCTCTTACTGCATCCAAGAAGTTCCATCTCAACGAGAAGAACATCCACAAGACTCAATCTTTGCTCC